>Ga0315914_1002127_pt1 | contig 30335 bp, 16 predicted proteins | sample MpolenodulesMG_FD_203920 | JGI IMG/M metagenome (GOLD analysis project Ga0315914, IMG submission 203920) | Medicago polymorpha root nodule microbial communities from Los Angeles, California, United States - elongated nodules | ecosystem: Host-associated > Plants > Roots > Nodule | place: USA...
AAAATCACACTTTTTAGTCCCTGTGACATTTTCCTTAAGCATTTTAGGGACCAAAACTGTTGATGGAAATTTTTGACAGGGACTAAAAGTGTTGATGAAAATTTTTATAGGGACTAAAAATGCTGATGGAAAATTTTATAGGGACTAAAAAGTGTGATTTTATTTTGTAGGGACTAAAAACAAAACTGTGAATATTTATAGGGACTAAAAACTTAATTAACCCTTAATATTTCTGTTTCTAATTTTCAACATTTTGATTGGGACGAGGAAGTTAATAATTCACTTGTTCTTGACATTTTATGCGTGTTTTTTTTTTTATGCCAGGTTGATGTTGCTACTAAAACTCTTCTGTATATTGTTTCAAGATGGAAGGGCATATCCTGGACAAGTCATGGAGGCATGGTGTGTAGTTAGTTTTTCATGAATGTTGTTTTATATACATCCATTTAGTAGACTTTTAAGTATTAGCATTGATTTATATATCTGGTTCGTTTCTTATCGCATTAATTTATAGGATCAACTGGTACTTCAGTTTATATTTTTGGTGTCCTGTTAACAATGCAAAGATTCCTTTGCAGAGATTGGGTTCTTAGCTTGATTTTGTTTTGACTTGGTGTTTCTTTTATAAGTATAATATTAATGTGGATTACATTTAATACAGTTGCCAAATATTGTTTGGTAGTAAGTTTCTGAACAAGCTGTTAGGCATTTAATTGTTGTATTTCCCTCCTAAAATGCTAAGGTTGGCAGCAAGTCAGGTTCTTAATCATTTGCCTGTGCTTCTGTAATTTAGGTTGCTTCTCGTATTGAGGCCTTATCAGGATTCTCAGCATCTTTATTCAATCCTTTCTTACTTCCACAGGTACTTAACATATATTCACTGACATCCTTTTCACTAGGTGGCATTGAGCTATATTAAGCTAAATAACAAGTATGCTCTATTTGTTTGTCAATGCATTTTAACCTAGTTTGTCTAAAACTACTGTCTTGCAGGCTTTCATGCTTTTATTTATATATTCATAATTCACAGACCCTCTGACTCCAGCCTTTGGCTGTTTTTCTGCGTTGCACTGCATTACATTTTTGGTAGTTTCTTCTTTCTTCTTTGAGAATTTGTATATAGTCTTATTATGCAACCTCGTGGTTTAGGTTTCACCTTCTGAACCGATTGAGGGCTTCATGATGCCATTTAAAGCAACACGGCCCCTACTAGGTACCATAAAGCTGAAGGATGTGGTATCACGTTTCTTCAATGATGCAGTAGTTCCTATTGTAGATGAGTGGGGAAGCTGTACAGGGCTTTTGCACCGCGAAGACTGCAATCAGGTATGTTTTGTGAGATTACCATTTGATGAAATAGTGTTGTACTATAAAGATATGCATTCTATAGTCTTTAATTGATGATCCTATTCTTCAAGTCACAGACATGGACAGAAGCTAATACTAATGCATGTACTTCCTGTCTTGGGCTATTAAAGACCCCCCGTTTGTTCATGCTTTGTCAAAGAAATCAACATTTTTTTAATTACAAAAATGTTTTAAAATAATTTAGAACAATACATAGACATCAATACAAATTAAAAAATAATTCTTCATTCCATGTGTTGTCAATTTCTCATTTGGCCTTTAACTATCTAATACTATGATGAATTCATTCTGCAGTTGGATGCTCCACTTTCAACAATGATGAGAAGCCCTCCTCCCAGTGTTATAGCTTCAACATCTGTTGGTCATGTAATTGATTTAATTTTGGAGAAGGGTTACCCAATGGTTATCATTGTAAATTGCACCGACTCATATGCTACTTCATACGGCTGTAGAGCAGTTGGAGTTTTTACATTAGAACAATTGAATAGGCTCATCAAACCTGTATCAGAAGTGAAAGAGACAGATCTTTCACTCTGCAGAACATAGTAATATAACATGTTTAGTTGGTACGAAAATGTAAAATTTTATTTTTAGTGGTATTAGAAAATGCATTAGCTCAAAAACCAATAGCTTCCACTTTCTACAGTGTTGGGAAAAAAAAAACCATTTCTAGTGCACTGCATTTCAACTTAACTGTCACTTAATGTTTTGCATCGAGTGCCTTGACTAGGAGTTGATGCAAATATCTTTTTCAAATGATTTAAGGGATTCATATATGCAGCAAAACCCATTCTTGAATAGGCAAAAAGGTGTTCAGTTCTTTACAAACCAAATTCTTGTTCTAGGACAAGTTCCCAAGAAGAGTCTACTAGAAAAGGACAAGTTTATTGCATAATTGAGCCAAAAGAAGCTAAGGAATTGTCAAATGAGGTTGAACTATTTGTTGAAGATTTTGAGGATGGTGAGTTGTCCTATATCTCCAAGATCTAAACCATGTAGAAGAAGGGAAGACAAAGGAGGAATCAGCCGTTTTAGTAGGAGTCCCAATAGACTAAAGGGTATCTGTCCCCTGCTCAAGGGACACAAGAAGTTTGCTGTGATATAAGAATCAGATTGTTTGATGTGATATAAGAAGTCTGGGTACATAAAGGGTATTTGTCCCCTGCTCAAGAAGGGACACGAAGTTTTTTCAGTAAGAAGAAATAAATGATGGCAATGTGGGAGAATTTTGGACCTTTTATTGTTTGATAGTGAAGATGAAGTAACAATGCAAGAAGTCAATTTCTTCCGTCTCATGGCAGATTTAAGGAACAAGAATGGAAGGTAGTTTCTTTTTTATCTAGTTAAACTTCACCTAGGAAAAAGTTGTTGTAAACTTTTAAATAATTATGAAAAAGTTTAATAGAAGGCTTTTTCAATAAATGAGATGTACAGACTAAAATCAATCTATACCAAAAGATATAGGTTAAAATTTTCACAAGTGTTACAATAAAAAATCAAATATATTCTTAGTCCAGAATATCAATCATAATCGTCAAATCATATCAACTAATATCTTCTCGGTGAATCAAACACAAGCTTTTGAGTTTCTGCAGTTTGTGAAGAACAAAAGAAAGAGAACTGTCAATTTGACAATAGACTGAATAATTTATGTAGTTTACAATGGTATAGCACTCAACTCTTTTGTTTTGTTCTTGTTTTTTCTTTCTTTCTACTCCTGAGATTTTGTCCTCTGAATTGAGAAAGTTAGAAGGAAAAATGATGAGCTATAATCATTACTTGGAAAATCAATAGTTGAAATTGTAATTGCAATTGCAATAGCACACACACACATATACATATAACAAAGAATTTGTTTAAATCTCAAAAGTTGATTTTTCAATCATGAGTATAAGTCTCACTTCTCTCACACTATTCCCTTTAATTCCAAAATTAGTGTCAGCAAAGTATAGTCTCACATAAAATAATACAAGTGTGGCATGCATGCATGGTTCATTTGATTTGATGATCAATGACAGTTTGAAATGCTCCAGCCAATGCAAGAACCTTGTTCTTCCTCCCCAATAGCTTGCTTGCAGTCTCCTCGATCATACCATTAGATACTTGAGATAAATCATTCTTCCCTTTTACTGCTAATTGTTGTTGCTTTGGTTGTGCTACCTCAATCTTAGCTTCTTCAACTTCTTCACTAACCCCTCCTTCAACAGTTTCCTTCTCTTCACCTCCCTGTTCTTCTTCACTGTTGTTCTCACTTTTTTTATCTTCTATTACATTCTCACTTTCATTTTCTTCCTTTTCATTCACTGCAACTTCGCTTTCAACCTCAGAGTGATCAGCTTCTTCTCTCTGATTCCCACTTTCAATTTCTACCTTTTCATTACCAGAAACTTCGCTTTCAACCTCGGAACGATCAACTTCTTCTGTCTGATTCCCACTTTCATTTTCTTCCTTTTCAATCACAGAAACTTCGTTTTCAACCTCAGAATGATCAGCTTCTTCTATCTGATTCCCACTTTCATTTTCTTCCTTTTCAATCACAGAAACTTCGTTTTCAACCTCAGAATGATCAGCTTCTTCTATCTGATTCCCACTTTCATTTTCTTCCTTTTCATTCATAGAAACTTTGCTTTCGACCTCAGAATGATTAACTTCTATCTGATTCCCATTATTGTTCTCTTTTTCTTCATGCTCAACTTCATGTTCCTCTTCTTGTGAATCCTTTTCTTCTACTTCTTGGTCTGAAACTGTAGAAATGACTTTCTCATCATCAGTTTGATTCTGAGGTGGGTCAGAATCCTCAAGAACTTGATCATGTTCATGTTGTTGTGCTAAGTCAGAGCTGACATCGGATGAAATCTCATGAGATACATATTCTTCATTCTCCACCTTGATCACTTCAACTTCTTGGTTTGTAACCTCTTTAACATCCTCAATTTCAGCACTTGATGAGTCAGAATATGTAGTCACAGCTTTGATCTTTACAGGGATATCAGAAGCATGGTCATTAGCTACCTTCTTAGAGGTTTTAGAAGTAGAATTGTTTCTACTAAGAGCACTCTTATTTGTAACCTTTTTCCCAACTAGCTTATTTTTTGCATCACTTGGTGTCTTATTTGAAATAGGTTTAGAAGGGTTGGTACTTTTAACTGGAACATTAGAAGATCTATTAGTTAGTGAAGCAGATCTTTCTCTAGGACCAGGGGAAACAAGGGCTTTGTGAAGTCTTGAAAGAGAGGTTTCTTTTTGTTTTGTTGCTGTTAAGTTTGAAGATGAAAGTGGTTTATCCAATGATCTTCTTCTTAATGGAGAAGGCTTAATTGGAGTCTCAGTTTTGAGCTGTTTGAAACTTGTTGTGGGCTTTAGATAGTTTGGGATGTTTTTCTCTGATGGGGTGGTTGAGTTACTCTTGTTGGTTGTGGAGGTAGTTGTTGTTGTGGATGGTTTTGTAGTCCTTTTCGTTGTTGTAATAGAAGATGGTGTCTTCTTCCTCTCATTCCCAAGTGTACTACTTTCTTTAGCTTTTGTTGCCATATATGATTAGGTATTTAAGCTAAGAAATTCTTGAAAGAATCTGCACACTGCAAAAAAAAAAAAAAAATAGTACTTAAGCTTAACCATCTGAATTAACTCTGAGCAATTCACTTTAATGCTTTGTTTAATGTACACAAGTAAATTAGTCTTTCATTATACATAAATTGTTTTCTACCATTAGACCGGTATGTCACATCATATTTTATTTATTTGATCTAATGGAAGAAACAAAATGTGGAAAATAAATTTATGTGCAATATCTATCTCATTGTGCATCATAGAGTTGACCTCACTTTAAAGCTAAACCCACAACCTTCGATTAGAAAATCACTTATCGATGAGAAAATCTAATATTGTTATTTTTTCATATAAATGTTAAATCATGGATATATACTCAATAACAATTGAGACTAATTTCTTTACATTAATTTCTGGGAGGAATCATCCAATATTGTGTTATATACCCAATTTCAAAAGATACACCTATGCTCTTTCTTTCAAAATATTGTGTTATATACCCAATTTCAAAAGATACACCTGTGCTCTTTCTTTCAAAATTTAGGTTTGGATATTGAATCAATTGACATTGAGAAATAAATTTGACTTATATTTTTGAATGGCATTCAAGAAATACATTTATAAGAACTGGTTTTGCTTGAATAGGGTATATATAATCACTTTCTTTAAGTATACAATATTCATAAAAAAAAAAAAACAAAAAAAAAAGTGTCTTGTGTGTCACACTCCTAGTTTTGATCTACAGTACAATTTTAAAATAGTTGCTCTTTTCAAAATTTCTTTTTTCTTTTTAATAAAAGAGGACTTAAGTTTAAAGAAGAAAAATTAGATAGAAATCAAACGAGTACTAACTTCCATAACATCAGCTAGAAGAAACTGTCTAATGTAATGATGAGCACTAACTCCCATGAAAAAAAATTAACTTGCAATAAATTTACTCTCTAAAACTAATGTGGCAATTATGTTGAATTTAAGGACTCATTTTAAACAATAATTAATGTTATGGATCACATTATCAAATCCTAACAAATTTAGAGCCAAAGTAATAATTTCCCTCTTTTACTTTATTTCTTCTCATATATGACCCACACGTCCTTATTAGTTCTTCAAAAGAAGTGGTGATGAATATGTTACCAAAAAGAGAAAAAGAAATTGCTATGAATGGTTTGTTGAAAAGAAAAGGCTATACTATACCAACTCCATGAAAAAACAAAAGAAACAAAAGAAAGCATCCCAGCATCCCAAATATAAAAAAAGGTACACTTTGGGGGAATGTAAGCTCAAAAGAGGGTGTGATATATAGGAAACATCCAAATCCAGATTCATCACAAACTTGTGTCTGAATGAGTTGTAAGGAAAAAGTAAAATTAAAAAGTACACCTTAAGTGTTTGTCAAATGATTATGATCTTAACCTTTTAAGTGTACTTTGATTTTAAAAACAAAAAAATTATGTTCCTTTGTTTTTTTAAAAGGAATAAAGGAACATGATACAAATAAAAATAAAAATAAAAATTGGTGAAACAAGCAAAATAGAAAGCAAGCTACATTTACATGAAAAAGAAAAGAAAAAACAATTAGTTTGATAACATACCTTGATAAAATAAAGGTAATGGAAGAGTGAATTTGTGGGAACAAAGCAAATGAAATTGCTTAAGAAGGAGAAAATATGAGTTATTGCTTGAAGTTGAAAAAGAAAGAATTGATTGGAAGAGAAAATACAGAAATTGTGTTGAGGTAATGTAACAAAAACATCAAAATAAGGAAATTACAAATCATGCACAACTCAAAGGAGCTGTATTGCAGGCATGAAATCACAAATTAAATGATTTGTTTACATTTTTATCAAACGAGCTGTGAATAACAACGATACATTTGGGAGAATATGTGAAGTATAGTTGACCTTTTCTCTTTCATTTCTACACGTAATAATTATTTTAATTTTCTATAAATAGCATATACCATATTTTTCTATAAAAAAAACATATAAATTTATTACGGAATCATAGGTCACATATATATACTGATATGTTTTTTTTTTTAAGGAAACGTGCTTATAGCATTTCATTAATGATAATAGTTTTAATACAAGTGGGTATATCATAATAAATGGCGGGACTAGTTGAACGCGTGGCCTCTTGTGCAAGAGTATGGGCCACCGCGTTGGCTTGTCACCTAACAAACTCCACCCTAGAGTTAGAAAATAAATTACGAAACAAAGAACGACATGAGGAAATAATACAGCCAAATTCAGACAAGTCGTTCCTAGTAGAAAGGAAGACGTCAACTGTTAATTTAGAGTCTGTTGCAAAGTCCACGTTATCGAACTGCATATCACTCAACCATTACAGAGCAGAGTGCAGCCCTAAAGCTTCACCCACATCCACCGAAACTTTACAAGGATATGTGAAAGTCTTAGCCATAACAAAAATACATATGTTGTCATGTCATATTTTTGTTTTATCATACGTTTTTCGTTAATTAAAAATTATATTCGAAACATTGTCAAATATTAAACGTAGATATATCTTAGACAAAATTTAATTCATATCATGATATGATACATAATGAATTTGTAAACTTATTAAATGATGTGACAATATGTTAAACTTTATATTAAAAAAATAAATAAACTTTTTAATTATAAAATTCAATTTTTATCTTCAAATGCATAACCATAGAGATTCACCCTGAGCTAACTTCATGGTTGAGCACAACAACTGCAGAACACAATCCAAGCCACCACATCATGGAAACTTCACAAAGTCATCAAGAGAGATTTGGCTGAGTCATTTAAGGTACTTTACTAAAACTAGTAATTGACAAAGGGCAACAAGTTGACCAAAACATTTGGCGCAACAACAGTGTTAGTTGACTAGCACATCTAGTACGTGGGGTTGACAACAGTATCTAGAAGACATTGCACTCTAAGGTGACATACGGCAAACCTTGCCAAATCCATAAAGGATGAGAATAGTACTGGTGATATAAATAATTTGAATATTTTTGCTTATAGATTTTTAAGAGAAACATAAATAAAAATGCATTCAAGTTGGAAGTATGCATGTTAAAATAGATTTTCATTAATATGATTGAAAAAACGTAAACACCATAAGTTATGTTTTTTTTCATTTTCAATATAAAAATCATGTTTTAACAAATGATATTAAGAAACCCAAGAGTACTTGAATTTGAATCATCATAGATCTTTTTCAATTTAATCAGAAGTGATGAGTTTGAATTCAATTTAAAGAATGCATCACTGTTAAATCTTTTAAGGAGAAAGATTTGTCACCTATTATAATCTTATCTAATTTAAAATATTACTCCTCGTAGTTACCCGGAGATGATACTCAATAAAAATAACGTATTTTAAAAATAACACAAACATAACTAAAAAGTTAAAAGTAATTTCCAAAATTCAAAACAAACAGGCCATATTCAACACAAGTAAGAATATATTCAACACAAGTAATAATTTCTATAGTTAACCCTCCACTTATAAAAATATATACACTATTTTAGACTTTGGATTATGAATTAATGATGTTAGTATAACAAATTTTGTTATATGATTCATTTGTGATGGCTATGGTAGTAGTAGGCCACATGTCGGGACAAAAATGAGGTAATTCAATTTACTTTTTCAGGTTTTAGATAGTGTTTAGCTTTACTTTCTGACTTAATTTAACGGCTACATCTTGCTGCAATGCAAAGTAGATTATAGAAAAAGATACAATTACAGGGAATTAAGGGCCACTTCTTTTCTCTCAAAAAAAAAAAGGGCCACTTCTTTTTTCCAAAGGCAAAAGAATATTAAGGGGCCACTTGACTCAATGTGTGTGAAGTAATGATTAATTAATCCTAAAAGCACTTTATCTTTTAATCAAACTACAGACGGCACCACCAACGTTGCTGTTTTTTACATTTTTGTCTTTCAGTTTTTTAAGAGATTTATTAAGTCTGTAATAACATCATTCAACTGACAATATTAATATCTATAGATTGAATGCCTTCATTTAAGTATGAACTCGAGATTTCACAATTGTAAAAATACTGTGTAGTAGAAGAAAAATTGTCATTTTCTAGCTATGAACAAACACATGTACACGAATTGTCAAAAAATATTGGTACGGCCTAAAGATTTATTTGCCTTCATTGAAAACATTGCTTCTTTGAACTAGTCCAAAGAAATAGGGGATAAATAATACCTTATTATCTTTTGTGTTGTGAATAGAACTAAGTCCATCTGAGTTGTCCATCTCCTGCACCACCTCCTGAGATATCACGCATCACACTCGACGTACAACACAGGACAATACCTTATGCATCATCTTAGAAACCAACTTGTTCTGACATCTGGATAAGTCAAACACAAAAACGTTTCACCAACATAGGCACCAACAAACTATCACACGGTTGATGAGTTGTTCCCGCAAACAAGAAGCTCATTCAGATCGGATAGGCGCCCTCGTCTATCTCGAAATTGATTGCTCTGAACAGACAAGCCTGAAACTGTAACAGACTGAACCAAATCGAAAGAGCAAGAATATCGACAGTATGAAGTGTATCGTCATATTGCATCAATATAACTATGAGTTTCGCCACCAAGTATGATCACTTCACTCTTTACTCGCTATTGCTAGCACACATATTTATTGAGTGTCTTTTTCTACTTCTTAACACCTTTTTTTTTTTTTTGCTAGCACGCATTTTTTTTTTAGTTGAATTTACGTCCTAACTAGGGATGTCAATGGGGCAGACAGAGCGATAATGAAAAATACTTCTTTGCTCCCCACCCTGTCACTCAAATTGTCCTCTCATCCCCGTCCTCGTCCTTATTCCTGCCACATGAAGCTTTGTCCTCCCCGTTCCCATCCCAGGAATCCCCATAGTCCCCGCGAAGCCCCATCACCATGAAAAAAATATTAAGTTTTATATAATTTTAATCAAATAGTTGGTAAAAATAATTATAGTTTAAATAAAACAAATATAATATTAAGACTTTGTTGTAAACATCACTTACAAAATATATTTGTACACATTATGTAAAAAGACAAATAATATATCATTTTTGAGGGAGACAAATAATATATCATATAAAATACTTGTAAATATAAAAATAAAATATATATTTTTTTGAATTACTAGTCCCACTAGGTAATTTCGCGCCATGACATTTTCCTTTAGTGTAATCTCATCCACTCATCTATTTTAACCAAATTGTAATTAATTATTAAAGAAATAACGAAAAGCAGATATAAACACTATACTCTCTCGTGTGAATAGTTTCGCGGGAAAGGTTCTATTCCTCAATCCTGCACTACCCTCGCTGGAATTTCTCACTCATCGAGTCGTAATAAAGAAAATTCTCTGCTCGCATATCCACAAATAAAGCAATATACAAATGAGAGCGTATAGTGCATGTATCCTCGTTTACATATGTACATTATCGTCTTAATCTCAACATATTAAATATTCTTGCGGCTATGATGACGATGATAATAATAATAATAATAATTTATTAAAAGAAAAGAAAAGAAAAAGATGTGTTGATACAATGGGTTACGAATGTGATTTGGGCCCTCAGCTTTGTTTCAATCAATCCACGTTTTTATTTCACACTTTCATTCTTCTCCTTTCATTCTCTATAAATTCATTCCCCTTTTCTCAACTCACTTTCTTCTTCTTTCACACTCCACCAACAATCTCTCCTCTGTTTACGGCGGAGAACAACAACTAACCACCATCACCACCACCACCACCACAAGGTACTCGCCGCCATAATCGAGTTTCTTCCTTGTCATCAAGCTATCCACTTTTTTTATTACCTCTTTCTACAATCCTTTAATCAATCGCGTTATAATCGATTCTGATTATATATGTACTATTCCGATGATCAATCTATGCATATTGATCATACCCTCATATTGAAACCATCGATTATTTGAAAAACCTTATTGAACTTTTGTTTATATTTGTTTCCAGCTATCGATTTTTATGCTAAAGGTTTCGTTTTTATTTTACTATCATGTTGTTTTTAACCCTTAATCGACGGGAATAAAAAAAACCTTCTTTTTTGTTTGTGGTTATTGTTGTTGATACTGTTATTTCAGTTTTGAGCTGTTTTCTGATGTGATCATTGTATTTATATGATCATATGTATGTGTTGCTTTTTGTTGTTTGCATCATCATGTTGTGTTTTTGTGTGGCTGTTCATGTTCATCATCATCACCATCGTCTTATCATGGCATGCATTAGTTTTTTTTATACTTTCCCGTTTTCTTGTTTTGAATTCTTCCAGCTGAATAAAATTATTAATGCAATAGAGTATATTGGACCGTTACGAGTACTAGCAATCCAGTTAACGCGGCGTTTGGAAGGGTTTATTAGGGGTTATCTTATGATATTTGCACTTGTACACGTGTTTGTTATGATATGGGCCCTATTTGGATAAACAGCTTATTTGTGGTTTATAGCATAAGCACATATGTATAAGCTATTTCTATAGTAAAAGATAAAATAGAGTTGAATTGTTTTTGTACAAGCTATAAGTTGTTTTCGTAACCTATCTTGGAGAACTTATGAAAGTAAGCTAAAATCGTCGTATGAACAATGCCATACTATTTTCATAAGTTCTCCCAAAGAGTCTCACGAAACTTATGTCCGTAGATATGCTCAAATAAGCCAATCCAAAGCCCAAACACCATGATATATCCATAAGTTGATTTTAGTTTAGACACTGTTTACTTTCATTCCCTCTTTGATTTTAGAAATATTATATGATATTTGCTTATTGAATATGTGCTTAAACAAGCTTTATTAGCTTATAAGGATATTATGATGCGTAAATATGGCTATTGTTAGATTTAATGTAATCCGGCAGCATTGTACTTATTGTAGTTGAATATGATTGTGTTGGTTCAGAGGAGTTAAACAAGGAGGTCTCTGTTTAAGAACTATTGCAGATATTGCTAGACTCCATTAACCTCTTCTTTACTATCATATTCATATGAAATAAAATTCTGGTAGTCTTCCCTTTGAAATGATAATTGCAGTATAAATATGTAAGCATGATCCTGGCTGTTGCTACAAGGATTTCATTGGATTGTTCTAGTTTCCGAACTTGGCATATCTTCATAAATTTGTGCTTTAAACTTTGGAAACTGGTTGTATGATTTCTATCAGGTTGTTAAGAAAATGCAGAAAGTCAATTTAGTGTCAACCTTTTGACTGTTCAGTGAATGCTTTTCAGTTTGCTGATTTTCTTAACATTTTGATGATTTGAATTTATAATTTATTTTATCATGTTGATTATTAAACTAAATGTGCTTTTCCAAGCTTTCTGTTTTCTAAAATTCCCTAATTCATAAGAAGCCCTCTTGGATGAAAGGGGAAATAATTTGTTAATTAACTTAGAAGTTATAAATTGTTGCGGCGCTATTGTACTTCGCTTGATTTTGTAGTGAAACTATCTCTAAATGCTACTCCCTCCAGTCTCAAATATAAGAAAAGATTCCTTTTTTAGGTTCATTGAATAATTAATGTATCTGCTTTACAATGTTGACCAGATACATTAACTACTCAACGAACCTAAAAAAAGAATCTTTTCTTATATTTGAGACCGGAGGGAGTATTTGATATGGGTTGTTATTTCTTGTATTACATAGTTCATTACAATTAACAAGGAAGGAAACTACCGCAAGCCCGTCGAATGAGCATGTTATAATTTCTGTTATAGTTATGGACACTATTTTAATGCCTTATGTTCAATTGTTTTATTTTTTCCTTTTCAAACTACTATTTGGCTATTCTTTTTCATGGGTCCTCTTTTGTAATTTTTTTATTTTGCCAAATTTCTTTACTTGTCCCCTTTAAGTTCAATTTCGTAATTGCTTATGCTTGATGTAATGCAGATTTGGAGGTGATAAACAATTAATGGATGATCGTTCTAGCAAAAGAGGCATTAATGGTAATTCCAGAGATACTTCCAATACCAGAGATCGAAACGATCAAACTCGCAGACGAGCAGGTTGCAGTAGTACAGCAAACCCTCCTAAGGTTGCTCAAGTCAGATATGTTGAAAAAGGTAAATCGTTAAGGCAATCAGTACCGTCAACTTCAAGTGGCAAGGAGGTAATTGGTAGTTCCCGTAGAACAGCTACTAACACAGCAAAACCACTTATAAAACCTCGGAGAACAGTAACTTCAAGTGGGCTTCAAGCTGAAAAGGAAGGGACAGAGTCAACAAAAGCGACTTTGATGGAAGTAGGAAAATCTAGTGGAATTTCAAATTTAAGATCTCAAAGGAATTTTAACCAAAGACCTGTATTGCGTCAACGAGAAAACGAAAGCATTGGTGCGGTGACACAAGCTGCTTCTAGCAAGTATGGATTGAGGAACCTCAGATGCAACACTGTATCCGATGTCATCCCTTCTTGCTCATCATCAGATTCTACAGTTAATACAAGGAAGACTACTGTGATAAAAAAGAGAATCTCTGAAGGGGGAAGTAGCTCCACTGGTAAAGGGAAGAAGATGACTGCGCCTTCATCGGAAGGATTGAATTTTGGCTCCAGAAAGGGCATATCTATATCTGATGCAAGAGGATCTAGAAACATTCCTCCTCGTAGGGACAATAGCAGAGCATCAGTTAGAACTGTAAGATCAGTTAGTGGTTATGCCAGGGGGAGATTTTCTAGTCAAGGAAATGAAAACCCCAGGGTGACCAATAAGTCTCCTGTCGTATCCCCTATTTCGCCTCATTCTATTGATCTTAATTCTCCCGTCACTGAGGAGTTATATGATATGATGCCTATTTCTCCTGAAGAATATGACATCCCACATTCTCTAATAATTCAGGATGGCTCTCGGCGCTACAATGTGGATGATATGTCAGAGGTAACTTTTGATGTAAAAACATGCAAGTGCATATTTATTATTTTGACTTTTAATGAGCTTAAAATGTAAGTACTATTTATAATTGTTTGTAGGTATTATTGGCACTTGAGAGACTTGAACAAGATGAAGAGTTAACCCAAGAGGTAATTGTAGATAAACAAAAAAAAAAGTTAACTTTACTTAATTTGCTAGTTATTTAATTCTTCCATTTTAATCTTTGCAGCAAATTCATTTACTAGAGACCAACTTGTATCTTCGTGAACTTAACATCTATGATCACCATAGAGACATGCGGTTGGATATTGACAACATGTCATACGAGGTATGTTAGTTAATGTTGTAAGTTTCAGAATCAGTCTGTTACATCCTTTTCTCCTATCAAAGTTATTAGTAAGCATGCATGTTTTTAAAAGCAATATTGGGTATATGACTTGGGCCCAGTTGATGTTTAATGGTAGAATGGTAAATGAGAGGTTGGAGAACTAACTGTGTTGAGAGAGTCAACTGTGAAAAGGGATTACTATTCTTGAGGATATGTCATGATTTGAATTAAAAATCTTTGGATTTTCCTTTAAATTTTATGTTTATCTATTTCCATCTCAGAATATTTATATTATACTTATTAATTGCAGGAACTCTTAGCTCTCGAAGAGAGGATGGGTACCGTGAGCACAGCTCTAACAGAGGAAGCACTTTCAGATAGTCTTAAAAGAAGTATCTATCAGTCTGCGCCTTCAGATGATGCAGCTGACTGTGTTAATGAGGATAAGGATGATACCAAATGCTGCATTTGCCAGGTATAGTTATAACATTTAACGAAGCTTTAATGTTATATTATATAGCTGATGATTAGCTATGTGTTACTAAGATCCAGCATTTCAAATTTGACAAAATTTAACTACTTTGTTATAAGATTTGATTTAGATAAATTTACATAATTTGCAGGAAGAATATGTTGCTGGAGATGAAGTTGGAAGACTGCAATGCACGCATAAATTTCATGTGATTTGTATAGAGGGCTGGTTGAGGCTGAAGAACTGGTGCCCTTTTTGCAAAGAGTCAGCAGCACTGTCCAAGTCATCTTCATCTCCTTAATTGCATTGTTCTTTTCCTTCTGTACAAAATTCTTTCTTTACTTTGTTTTCCCTCTGCACAAAATACAGTTACTTCTCGTCTCTTCTAATTGGTCCTATGTACATAACAAATGACTTCATCCCATCTAATAATGAGATAAACCATGGGTTGACGGACTTTGGTGGGATCTAGATTCTCTACAGTCACACAAACATGCATTCACTACAGTCGCCAAATTGGAATTGTTGGATGTATATTAGACGGCTCACATTCTGACTTTCAAATCAAATTCAAAACATGAACTCAAAATGTGAGCCATCTAATGTTTCGATCAATGACCATGTTTTTTTTTGTGACAGTAGAGAATCTGTTTCCACTTTTTTATTAGGGATTCATTGTTTTCTTGTGGATGGAAGTAGTCTCAGCTCATTGTTTTTTACTGAAAAACAAAAAAATCATGTGATTTGCATGACTTTGTTTTTCTATGACTGTAGATTTTATTTTTTTTTGGAGTTAGGGGAATTGATTATTTTCTTGCGGATGAAATAGTCTTATTATTTTTTTACTGAAAATGATTAACAAATCAATCGATTAGCATAAACTTTTAAGTTTTTCATTATTAAAAAAGTTGGTTTTATAAGTACCAGCAAAAGATGCATTGAGTAAGTTGATGGTGCTTGCACTCCTGGTACAGCAGCAAGTGTCCCAAATGGGTATGTACTTGATTCCAAGACACTTTGATTTTGATGAGTAACAAATCAAATTAGTCTTTTAAAATGCAGTGCTGATCACAATAGTCCTGCACTAATTGAAATTATTGATGTTCTTGAATGTTTTAGAAATTAATTTGATAGCGAATCTCATTTTCTGGGATTAATTTGACAATGTGTAAAAGGACAAAATGAAGTAGCCATCAAGTGTTGCTGCAGTGTGTGTAGCTAATGTGCGCACGTGTAGTAGTTACCCAAGTACAAGGGAGCAATGTCAAGATAGTACTGTTGTTGACAAAGTTAAATGCCATGACTATAATGAGCCACTTTCAATCTTTGATGTGAAATCTTACATCAAGTAGTTGCTTGATATGTTCAAAATTAGATGAAGTCTAAGGCATTGTAAATGTTCCAAAGAGAATCAAACCCCACTTTGCAACAAGCCCCACTTTTTATCTTTGTACAATCCTATTTACTTCCAATGGGGACAACAATTGGTGGAACATCAACAAATAAGTTACATATCCCACCTTTCATGGGCTGTCAGGCTTGGTTATTAGAGAATGAGTTATCCATAATATAAGAAGAAAGTTATGGTTCTGAAATACACGGTTGTGGTGAAGATGAGTTAGGTTTAATATAAATACGTAAAATCGTATCAAAGTCTATTTATTAAGTTATTCACCATATTATCTATGCATCAAGCTCAATAGTACTAGATGTGAAAGAGTGGACGGGAAAAAAATCTAAGTTTTACGTTGAAAAGAAATAAATCATGAAAATAATCAATCAGTAATGCATGATACCTCTTACCTAACAAACCGATTTTGTAAATGAGTTAAATGGAGAGAAGAGGTAGTTCAAGGTCACAAAAGACACATTTTGACTTTTGAGAATGCAATATCTCGTGGTGCATATATTCTAAGAGAACAATTGACACATCTTTTAAACACAAGACAAGAAAAGCACATTTGTAGGCAGGCACATGAATCAAGCTTTGGGAAGATGTGCAACCAATTCTGCAACTAACTAACAAAACCTGTTTCCCAACTAACAGACTAAGTCAACGTGGAATCTAATCTATCAAGCTTACGTCAGATATTTGTGACCAATCAGAATGAGAAGAGAAAAAAGTTTATCAAAAAGTATTTCTCTTACTTTCAAGTACCAAATAGTATATCACACACTTTAAGAATAAAAAACTCATATAACCACCTTCCACTATGAGCCTTCAAAACTTCAATTTTAATTCCATTGCAATAGTTGTAACAATTCACCATCATAAATTCCATGTCTTTTATATGCCGCAGCTCCAGCATGTTGAGCTTTTGTATATCATCAATCTGGAATACACTTTAAGAATTCTCTCCATATATCTCTGTAAATTGCAGAGTTGCTTTGTTGTACGTTGTAACCACAGTAAAAAACCAAGACAAATTGTAAAATCAAGGTTAAAAAGTCAAAACGGACATGAAACTATTGTCTGAAAGGGCCTTGTGATTGATCGATGATTGCTTGATCTTTTCTTTGTATAATGACTCTATGTAACAAGTCCAAAATATCAGGCTACTGTTATAAGTAACTTACCAGTTCACCATATTCACAGGAATACTGTTGTTTTACATATCTTAAGATTTATGTCAGAATCAAACAGTATATACTTGTAGGAACCAAATTGGATATAGGCATCAAAAGTCCCCACCAAGTTGTCATATTAAAATTTCCACATTAATCTTACTCTTCTTTTAAAAGCAGTAAAGTTCTTCCTGATAACAACAAATACCACAAGTTATAAACTAAATGAAATCTGAAAAAGTAAGATATTGCAATATTCATTGATGTTGAAATTTTAAAGTACAGCATATAATCAGAAATTAATTTATTGTCACCAAAAGTGATATGAACTGAAAGAGACATGTAACTTACAGATCCACATGATGAATAAAGTAGAAAATAAAAATCTAATTCAGATATTGGTCAAATTTGGCACCACAAAGTTCAACTATAAAACTGAAATCATCAAGGAAACTTCAATAGATCTTGACATGTTATTAATATTGAATTTCAATCAATCGTCATACTCTAAAATTACATACAGAGCAACCCTTCAGCTCTTATACATGTCACAGTTCCTTGACCCCATTCCTGCAAAACATTTTCCAAGTCTCCTAATTGGCTGTAAAGCAATCAAAAGTTATCAGATCTTTTGCAATCGCAAATACAACCAGTATCAATGCTAAACATACAACAGTGCAACCAATCTTGGGCTTCATATCAGTAACTCCCTTGGTTGCAGTCAAATATATTGCCGATCCATCCTAGCTCCTCCACATAGCAGAGATAAAACATTTTGAAGCTCGAAACCAGCATTTGATCCTGGAAGGGCTAAAAATCCCCATTGGGGAGTCTTCTGGTTCATCATGGCAATATAAACAGTGCAAAGTACAGCAATAATCACCACAACTATCGCCGAGCTATCAGAACCAGAAGAACCTGACCCAACATTTGCTTAAGTAAAAGAAAGAAAAAAAAATCTTTATTGATGTGTTATTCTTCAAAGGATTGCATAGAAATTTTCTCCAACTGTAGTGGCCAGTCTTCTCCAAGTTGCCGTGGATTTAGCTCCATCGCAACTTTAAAATCATGCAAAGATACTGAAAACTGGGGTCTGTGTTCAAGCTCAGGTTCAGCCATCCTACCAGTATTATGCACATGTAAATGATTATTTGGCAGCATGCCATTTATGAGCTTCCCCTGAACCTGCTGCTTTGAGATAGGGAGCTTTGTCGGCTCATTTGTAGATCTAGTTCCCACTAAATCAACACTAGACTTGATCAACCGTTTCAAGTATACATCCAACACGCTATTCAACACACTTGCACATTCCGGAGAAACACCTTCAAGACCCTGTACCATTGCAATCTGCTCCATGCGCCTTCTTAATGTATCTGTATCAGATAACCTACCACTATCACAACAACTAACAAAATCACCCGTGCTATTCACCGGCAAGGCTTTGCGGGCCCCACCCACACTTGCAGAGCAGTAAGGGATCCCAAGTGGTGCTATTAAAGGATTTCTGTTAAAACTGAGGCGGTTTAGTTGCTCCACCTCCTCTCCATCTTCCACAGTCGATATTTGAGTTAGCCCGTTGACATGTGTTCTTGGTTTTTCGGCTAATCCCAGAATAGCATCCCCCATAGCATTCTTAGGTAGCCCAGCAACTGCTTGAAGATGCTGTGTTCGTCGCTGATAATCACACGGAGTAAGAGTTCCATTCTCCATGTCAACCTTACTACCACTGTCTTCTGAAGCCATGGAATGATGAGCAACTGAATCAACTTTCGCATTTGGTCCAAGAGGACTCGGTCTATCTTTAAGCTTCCGATCACGTATTCCAGACCGTAACTTACGCGGGGACACCGGCAAAACCCCATTTGACCAAACAGAAACATTATGATGTTGGAAGTTTCCATTAGCAACACTCCGTTCATGTCCATCTTCCACACCAGGAGAGAAATTCGTAACCCGTGCTCCTGATTTTGAAGGACCCGACGGCTGAACTAGTGGCGGAGTCTTGGCTTGACAGGCATTCTTAAAAATCGACTTTACAAAATAATTGTGCAATGGAAGATTCTCCCTACCGAGAACCCGAAAACATAACTTATCAAACTCATTCTTACTCAACTTATGACTCAAAAACCTATTCAGGTAATAAAAGTACCGCTTCGACTTCTCCACTCCAATCCTCTTTGCAATCTGTACTTTCAACTCAACCAAATTGATTCTTGAGCTCTGTTGAGGTAACATTTCTCAACAAACAGATTCATACACCACCCAACAATATCAGAAAACAACCCACCCACCACCAGTTACCTCAATTTGAGCCAAATTACAGTAATATCTATCTTCACACATCATTTAAAGAACCAATTTTGAACATGAATTAAGTAACCCTTTTGCCCAAAATTCACAAATCAAAAACCCAAAAATGCAAAACCAAATCTCAATTTTCCCAAACCCAAAACCCTAGAGATCAACCCACTTGAAAAATCACACTGACCCAGATGCCCAAATTACTTAAATCAAACCCAATTCAACAAACTTTACGGTAAATCAAAACCCTAAGTTTGAAAAACCAAACAAAAGGGTCTGAAAAACCATGCTTGCGCTAATTACATCACTTGCGCCAATCTGAAAAACCTCATTGCTTCATGAAACCCCAAAAGCTTCAAACTTTGAATAATGAAGAGATCACTGAATTCAACAAAAACATACATATATTAAAAAAATCAAATTTTTAAGAAAAATAAAAATAAGGAAACTTTGAAAATTGAATGAAATGAAGAAGAAAAAATGAAGAGTTAGAAGTATACATTGATTGAAGTATGAAGAGAGTGAAGTTGAAGAATTTGCATAGAAATCTGGAAACTCAGTTTGGTCTCTGCTTCTTCATGTGTAAGCTCGATCTCTGCTAACAGTGTTCTTCTTCTTCTTCTTCTTTCTTTCTTTTTTCTTTTTTTGTTTTAATTTTTTATTTTGTTTATATATTTATTTATTATTTATTGACTCTTATCAAAGGTCTTCCCCTCCTTTTTATTGAAAAAAATTCAGTTTTCCCTCTTTCTCTTTTCATGCAGTTTGACAATTTGGCCAACTTTGTCTTTTTTATTTTACTGAGGATGTAAAATAGTTTTACTTCTTTTTTTTTTTAGCAAATATAGTTATATTGTAAATCTATACTATTTATTATAGATTTATAACGATTTTTTTTTTGAAAGAAAAAATTTTTAAAATATTTTGTTGAAAAAATAGTGTTAATTGATATGGGTAATTCTATTTATCTTTTGTTGAAAGTTAAATAAAAAAATTCTTTTAAAAATATCTGTCTACTATCAACTAAAAATAATTGTCAAATATTTTATTCTTATTGAAAATCTATATAAAGTTAGTTTGCATTGATAATACATGTGCTCTTATTTTTTTGGTTTAAACATGAATTAAATCTAAAGTTATTTACATGAATTTAATTCATATATATTGTTAAGAGTAATAACTTTTTACGTTCTCAATTAATCATGATGTAAAGTTATATCTCTGTGTTCTCTTATATCTACAAACACTGCTTGAAAAGTACCTGGGTTAGGGGTGGCAAAAAAAATTCGGGTCTGCGGATATTCGTGGATAAAATCTGTTATGGGCACGAGGCAGATAGCTAAACGGGTATTCGCGAATATAATAAATGAGTGTTTAACTACCCGTTACTTTATGGACACGTACACAAATTTGATAATACCCGTATCTGTGGGTATCCATTAATAAATTAAGTAAATTACTAAAATATTCATGTATGAGTGTGTAAGAGTTTGATGTCTCAAAATATCCATGTATATATTTGGATTTTGGATGTTTTTATCCTTTTATTTTACTTCAAGAATTTTTATGGATTACGTAAGAATCATGAATTTGGTATGGTGAATTTGCATGAGATTATGTAAGAATCATGAATTTTGTTTGGATTATGGTATAGATTATGAAATTTGAATAGAGTGTGTTATGTATGGATGTTTAAAAGTTGAAGTTCGTAGGTAATTAGAAAAGTATTTTTCTTTGTAAAAAAAAAATTAATTCAAAAATCCATGGGTACCCGCGAATATCCATGGGTATCTAAATACCCTGTGAATTACCCGTGTAGAGATACTTGCACGGTATGGGGGCGGACACGGGTATAATATTTATCCAACGGGACGGGAACGAATATCATACTACCTGTAACCATGGATACCCATTGACATCCCTAACCTGGGTAATACTGTTCTCAGCAACTAGGGATACAACTTAACATGTTCAACAAAAATATCTATCGACAAAAATCTCTAACGACTACATTCTCAATAGTCATTCCTCATACTTTATAAAAAAAACACTTTGTTTAAACATATGAAGTTGATAGGAAATCATTTATATGAAGAACGATTAAGTCGGAACCAAAGAAGATTTGATGACTTTAGTCCTCATGAGATGGTTTTGATTGAACATATATGGAAGAGAGAAAAGAAAATCAAAGATATAAAAGAAAAAAACATGTAATATAACTTATTATCGAGAAAAATAATTGTCTAATAATGTATTGTTCAATTGTTTCGTGCCTTAGAGAATTGTCCAATTATTTTTAGGAAAAAAGTCTTAAAAATTGGGTCACCTATAATTTATTAGTATAACAAAAGTTGAATACCGGATGGTTAAAAACTAAATCATTTAGAGAAAGTGCCTCAAGGACACTCTTTAAGAGTAGAAAGTGTTTAAGCATGTGATTAGTCTTAATATAGTTAAAGACTTATTAAATTTCAATGATCTATATTATTGAGCCTTTACTTCGGTCTATTTGGTGTTTTAGTTTTTATTTTCTACAATACTTTTTACCGACTCTTCTAAAGTTCTTTGAAGAAAATTATGGATGATTAAATTATCTTAGAGAAATAAATTGATCAAAGGATAAGAATTAGAAGATTAAAACAGAAGTTCATCGATTCATGAAATTAAGTTTAGGAGCACATCTTAAAAGTTGAATATGGTTTAAATTAGTGCTACCAACTCTCTCTTTTCATCATTGTCTCTAACACTCGTTCATTTATTGACTTAAATCAAGGTTGGTCTCACACTTTAAAAATAAGTTTCACTTAAAGTGGTGAGAACACATTGATGAATCAAATGAGAGAGTGGGTGTCCGAGAGTGTTAAAAAAGAGTATTTATACTATCACAACATTTTTTAACTAACAATAATACAAATAGAAATTTGTTAAACTTCGATGACCTATATTTTCGATGTTTTATGCTAATATGTGTTGAGTGTGAAGGTAAAGATTCATGAGAAATTCAAATTCATTTTTTTTGGTAAATTTGGATAACTTTGCCAAGGGAATAATAATATGATGAAATTTTTTGTTGTATTATGGACAAGTCCTATTAGATTGTACAAGGACCCATGTGGTCTTACACACAATTGTTCAACAAGTGTACTTTATTGTTAATGAGTGTTGAATTTAATAATTTTGTTATAATATTAACCATTTTGAACTATCAAATAGAACAAAAAGGTTTTGATTTTTTTTTTATTACGGAATAGTGACAGTAAAAATTAACCAAAATTTATAACACGAGAGAAGAATCAACATGAATTTTTCAAAGATTCTAACTCTTGGCTATTAATCTGATGTTAGGCCATTCACAATGGTTTTTGCTTCATCTATTTACCACCATATTAAATAGATATCCCAATTGTAGAGTATAATATTTAAGTGCCTATGGAGAAAGGTGGTTATGGAAGCACCCTCTCTCTCTTCACTCTTTGTAGACCCCATTTAATAAATCATAATGAAATAAATAATTTTTTGTTGAAATGTAATGATATATAATTATTTGTGGAACCTATTTAGTAATTTATTTTGTGGTGTTGGGTTAGAGAAAATTGGTGTTTAATAAATATCATTGTAAAATAAATGATGTGAACAAATGAGTTTCATTTAAGCACTTAAAACAGGGTTATATGTTGTGGATGGTCTTAGTTATTGAATTTCTTCACATAGTTGTTGCGGAATTTTCTCTAATGATATAGACATATAGTCCTAATTTGTTTAATGACAAAACGTTTAATCTTAGTTCAACCATAACCTCTTTGCAGATTTTAAAACAAGATCAAGCAATACAAATAGAAACTTTAACCGGTTTCATGCAGGGCCGTTTATGAGAATCCAATGGCCTACGAAAAACTTACAATTTAGGTCATAAATAATGAGTGAATAAAAAAATTTAAATTTTCAAAGTGGGATGATTCAATTCTTTATTGTTTTTTACGATTTACTTTTTTTTTATGTTATAAAATGCTAACATTATTATTTGTTATTACTTTTTTTTTTAAGAATCTGGTACACATTCATTAAAAAAACTCAAAAATTCATCACAATCATCTTCATATTCAACAAAAACCTAGAAAACTCATTCAAAAATCCATAAAAGACCAAATTTCTCTAAATCACAAACACCAATCCAGAATCTCATTTCTCCTTCATGACATTGAATTCCTTGAACTTGTTTTAAATCAACATCACACTCATCAGTTCGTTGAATATTCTCTTAATCAAATTGCTCCTTGGAGATTTGAGGTTAATTCGTTGGTGCGTGGGTTTAACGAAAGTGTCTTCGTTTCAACTGTGCAGTGATTCATTTAGGTCTTGTAATGATTTACTTAGATATGTTAAACATGCTTTCTACATCCATCTATTTCCCCAAATATACAATCTTTCATTCCGATTTTTTTCGTTCCTTCCTTTTAAACATTTAGTTCTATTTTATCTTGCTCATTTTCAACGCATATAAATGTTCGGTGGGTTGTGGTTGTGTGACAAGAAGAGTTTTTTGGGTTTTGCGATGAAGAAATGAGTTATTGGGATGAAGATTTGAGTTTATTTCAATGAAGATATGTGTTTTTTGTGCGGAAAAGGACAACATCGTTAATATTTTATACCATACAAGATCAAATTAGGGAAGAAAGAAAAGTTAAAGAATTACTTGAAATTAAATTAAGGGACCACAAATATAATTTAAAGAAGTTAGAAACTATGAACAAGAGGAGGACAATGCATAGCCGAACATAAAGTAATTGAATTGAAATTGATTAAAAAGATATCATCATTTCCAAACTCAGAAATTATTTTTGCATTGCAATGAACTCTAGTGACATAACAAACTATTATTGGACAGTTAAGTATATGAAAATGTAACCATTTTTACAACAATTAAATATCTGTTTATAATTTAGGCCTTAACAATGAAATGCTAAGCTAATGTATTGGCATGCACATAATTTAGATGAGTGATATTTGAACAACTAATTTGGTGACAATTTATTTTACAACCATAATTTACAAAGAAAAAGTAGTATTGACACGGAAATCATAGCAGTAGAGAGATAAAGTAAAAAATAATGTGAATATGAGAGAGAAAGTTGTCACCAAATGGATTTTCAAATATCATTTCTCCATAATTTATAATTAACTAACCATATAGGGTTTGTCACTTTTATATATACATGAAGCATATGCATGTGTCCTGTTGGAGATATGTGATTCCCAAATAACCGTTATTGGCAACTATCATTGAACAAAGCATATTGTACTGGCCTTGGTTTATGGCTTCAAACTAAATAACTTTCGCATAAGTGATTGTACAATCCACCCTTCTTGTTCACATTTCCAACTCTTCTTGGTACAATCTTTGACTTTGTACGATCCACCCTTAGCTAATTTTTGCATGACTCTCTTACATCAAACTAACTAGTTTCCCAGTTTGAATTACAATTTCACAACAACATGATTGAATGTTCTCAAGCTTAAGTGCTTGTGTCTCTTGAGATTTGAAGCTTGCATAACATTAATGCAACTTTAATTTAAATTTAATCTTTAATATACTCTTCTATTCAAATATATCTGTCAAGCGCGACCAACTATGCAATATTATCTGACAAACGCGGCCCGATAAACAATATTGATCCTAATTGGTCATACAAGAAGGATCACGATTCACGAATCGATACATAATATAAACACTCTTAGCAAAAACATGAAAATCATTAAACTGCGACATAAACATCGAATCGAGATTAATCTCATAGTTGATCAAATGACATAAATCTATACGAACCAACTGAAGAGTGTCAAAGATCGTATTATCATATCAAACATAAATAATATACATTCAACTCATGATAAAATTAATTTTCCTAGAAAAATATAACACAAACTTATCAAATCCAATTGAACAAATTACAGAAAATAAAAAGAGAAAGAGGGAAAACTGAAATTTTTTAATAAGAAAGAGAAGACCTATGAAAAAAAAAGTGTAATAAAAAAAACAAAAAATAAGAAACAAAAGAAAGGAACAAGAAAGAAACACTCTTAGCAGAGATCGAGCTTATACACGAAGAAGCAGAGACCAAAATTTTCATACAAAAAATTTAGCAGAAAATAAAAATTAAATAAAGAAAGAAAATAGATAGAGAGAGAAAAAAATCGAAGAAGCTTCGAAGATTCGAAATCAGCAAGTGAAGAAGTTCGAGATTTCAATTCAATTTTTCTGAACTTTGCTAAGGTTAGTGTTCAATTCAATGTATAGTTTATACTCTTCAATTTTGCTTCATTTCATTGAAATTGTATAATTTCACAATTTCCCCTTTTTTTTCTGAAGAAAAAAAATGATTTTTTTTTCTGATTTTTTTATTTATTTTTTGCTCAATTTTGTTGAATTCAGTGATCTCGGAATTATTCAAAGTCTGGAGCTTTTGGGGTTTCACGAAGCAATGAGGTTTTTGAAATTGGTGCAAGTGATGTAATGTTCGCTGAAACGCAAGCTTTGGATTTTTTGAAGCTTTGGTTTGATTTTTCGAACTTAGGGTTTTGATTTGGTGTGTAATTTGTTGAATTGGGTTTGAATTGAGTTGTTTTGTGATCTGGGTTAGTGTGATTTTTTGGGGTTTGATTTTTAGGGTTTTGTGGTTTGGGGGAAATTGAGATTTGGTGTTGCATTGTGTTTGAAATTGGGGATAAAGGGTGGCTTTATTCATGTTCAAAATTGGTTCTTTAGGTTGGGTTACTGTTATTAGAATGATTTGTGTGTATTGTGGTAGTTTGTATTTGCAGAGTTTATGGTGGTTGATTTGTTTTCAGTCATGTAAGAGAGTGTAATTTTTGGGTTATTTGGAAGTGTAATTGGAATAAATTGAGGTTTTTTGGTGTGTGGGTTGTTTTTTGATTTTGTTGGAATTTGTATGAGAAATGCAACCCCAACAGAGCTCGAGAATTGATTTGGGCGAGTTGAAAGTACAGATTGTAAAGAAGATTGGACCGGATAATTCGAAGCGATACTTTTATTACCTTAACAGGTTTTTGAGTCAGAAGTTGAGTAAGAGTGAGTTTGATAAGTTATGTTTTCGGGTACTCGGGAGGGAGAATCTTCCGTTACACAATCATTTTATAAAGTCGATTTTGAAGAATGCCTTGCAAGCCAAGACCCCACCGACAGTTCATCCGTTGGATTCGTCCAAATCAGGAGCACGTGTTACTAATTTGTCGCCTGGTGGAGAAGATGGGCATGAACAGAGTGCTGCCAGCTTTCAAAATCATAACGCTTCCATTTGGACCAATGGAGTTTTGCCTGTGTCCCCACGCAAGTTACGGTCTGGAATGCGTGATCGCAAGCTTAAAGACAGACCGAGTCCACTTGGACCAAATGGTAAAGTTGATTCTGTTGCTCATCAATATACATCGACAGAAGACAGTGGTAGTAAGGTTGACATGGAGAACGGAACTCTTACTCCATGTGATTATCAGCGACCAATTCAGCATCTTCAAGTAGTTTCTGAGCTGCCTGAGATTGTTATGGGTGATGGTATGCAGGGAATTGCTGAAAATCAAAGAATACGTGGCAAAGGGCTGACTGAAAGATCAACCGTGGAAGATGGAGAGGAGGCCGAGCAATTAAACCGCCTCAATTTCGCCAGAAATCCATTGATAGCACCACTGGGGATTCCTTACTGCTCTGCAAGTCTGGGTGGGGCCCGCAAAGCATTGCCGGTGAATAGCGCTGGTGATTTTGTTAGTTGTAGTGACAGTGGTAGATTATCTGATACAGATACGTTGAGAAGGCGCATGGAGCAGATTGCAATGGTACAGGGTCTTGGAGGTGTTTCTCCAGAATGTGCAAGTGTGTTGAATAGCGTGTTGGATGTATACTTGAAACGATTGATCAAGTCTAGTGTTGATTTAGTGGGAACTAGATCTGCAAATGAGCCGACAACAACAAAGCTCCTAGTCTCAAAGCCGCAGATTCCGGGGAAACTCATAAATGGCATGTTGCCACATAATCATTTACATGTGCAGAGTGCTGGTAGGTTGGCTGAATCTGAACCCGAACACAGATCCCAGTTCTCGGTATCTTTGCATGATTTTAAAGTTGCGATGGAGCTAAATCCAAAGCAACTTGGAGAAGATTGGCCACTGCAATTGGAGAAAATTTCGATGCAATCTTTTGAGAAATAACAGATCAGTTAAGATTATTTTTTTTCATTTTCATAAGCAAAGATGGATCTGGATCTGATGGCTCACCAGTACTTGATGATTATCTGTGTACTTGACTCTGATCTTATTATGAGGACGAACGAGATGACTCCCAAACGGGAATTTCTAGCCCTTCCAGGATCAAATGCTGGTTTCGAGCTTTCAAATGTTTTACATCCGTGATATGCAGATATTGGATGTAACCGATATATATTTAACTGCAACCAAGGGTATTATCAAATGAAGCCCAGGATTGGTTGCACTGTTGTATGTTTAGCATTGATATTGGCGGTATTGTTGCTATTGCAAAAGATCTCAAGGCTTTTGTTTGCATTACTGCCAATGACCAGACATAGAAAAAGTTTTGCAGGGATACTATTGTGTAGCTGGGATCAAGGGACTGTGACATGTATAAGAGCTGAAGGGTTGCTCTGTATGTAATTTTAGAATATGATGATTAATTGAAATTCGATATTAATAAGAAGTCAAGATCTATTGAATCCTTGATGATATTGATATCAGTTTTATGGTTGAATTCCATGGCCCCAAAGTTAGAACAATATCTGTAGTTTGTTTTTTTTTTTTTACTTTATTCATAATGTAGATCTGTAAGTTAATGTCTCTTCTAGTTGAAATAGCTTTGGTGACAATAAATGAATTTCTTGTCATATATTGTACCATTAAATTTTGGTATCAATTTAATATACAATATGCAGTCTATTTTGTTGTTTCTGGTAAGTGAATATTGTGATATCTTACTGTTTGAGTTTTCATTAGTTTTATCACTTGTGGCCTCTGTTATCAGGGAAAAAAAATTACTGCTTTTGGAATTATGGCCAGAGTAAGTACTTTTGAAACTTTTGATTTGATGCCTATATTCAATTCTATGGACTAATTAGAAAATATCATGCACACACACCTGATATGTATCAAGCCAGAGGTAGAATGAGGTAAACAGTTATTTTTGAAATTTTGACCATTTATAGTTGGTCAAGATTAGATCAATTTAAAATCAATTCGTACCATTCATGTAAGATTGAATGTTCAGTAATAGCTTATTTCACTCTCTGACTTGGTATGCTTGTTGTAAGTATATATTGTTGACTCAGAATTCAAGATATAGTAAAAAAACACAGTATTGTTGAGAACATGGCTAACAAATTAGTAATACAGTAGTAGTCTGATATTTTGAACTTGTTGCTGAGAGTCATTATGCAAGGAAATGTTCAGCCAATCATCTATCAATCATGAGGTTTTGTGAGACATTCATATATCTGTTATAAGTTGATCACTGAAAGGTTTTAACATATTTGCTTTTAGTAAGGTTCCAAAATATTAACGGTTTTCTGAGAGATGCTATGGAAGAGATGCTATACTGTAGTATAATTGTATAAAACATAGTGAGAGACATTAAAATAAGAACTGCCATGTGCAATGCTTGCATGCTATTATAAAGTCATAAAAATGAAACATTATTTTCATGCTATTATTTTGATATTTTGATTATTTCTTTCACAAATTTTGAAAATATGAAATATAGGGAAAGCAAGGTGACTGAACCATTGTCTGAACATTCAGATTTCACATTGTACCTGCAAGGACATGGTCTGAACCAAATGTTGAATATATTCATTTTAATAGTATATACTTCCAAGGCCATGCCATGTCCGTATCTGAGTGGCTTTTATGCTGACATCTATCAGCAGGCACATCCAATTTTAGGTATCAAATAGAAGTTTTGAAGGCATGATGAGCATGAGACTACTTTATTGGGTTGGAGCAAAGAACTAGTTTTGTGCAATAACTGCTGCAATAGTCAAAAGTTCTGCAAATAGCTGCTGCCATCTATGGAAGATTGAGACAATAAGAAAAGTGGCTATTCCTTGCAAATGTCTAGAAAGTTCAGAAGTCTGAAATTTTTCTGCAAATGTGCTAAATTTGGAAGAATTGATTACTGAATTAATTAAATTGTTTAAACATTAGAAAGGCTATAAAGGACACTGTTCAAAAGTACTAGCTGATTAGTGGTACAGCTTTGTGATTATTACTAATTACTAATTACTAATTACTTACATATGTGTAGCATTATCAAATTAATGGATATTAAGAACGAATAGGCTGAAAGAGCAAGGAGAAAAAAATTGTTTTTTTATTTGAGCAACACTTTTAATTCATCTCATGAATTAAGAGTCAACTAATTCTAGTGAGAGACTTGGTCAATATTGCCCCGGGGCCAAAACTGTAAAAGGGGTAATACTTGGGGGTGCGGTTTTTTATTTTATTATGTTAGGGGGACAAAATCACAACTTTTTGAAACATGGGGGGTCAAAACTGCTATTAAGTCTTTAAAAATATCATTAGTCCCTGCACTTTTAGTACTTTTTGATATTGGTCCCTTAACCATTTAAAAAATAATAATCTTTCAATGAGTTATTATGTTTTATTATTATTTTGTTCATCATTTTTATTAAAAATAATTAAAAAAATGAAATAAAATAAATTTTTTTATTCTACTTTTTTAATGAATAAAATAAAATTAACGCTTTTAAAGAATTATTCGTTAAAGAATTATTCTTTAAAAGCTACGTGGCACACAATTAGTTTTGATTTTTTTTAACTTGAAC
>Ga0315914_1002128_pt1 | contig 30333 bp, 12 predicted proteins | sample MpolenodulesMG_FD_203920 | JGI IMG/M metagenome (GOLD analysis project Ga0315914, IMG submission 203920) | Medicago polymorpha root nodule microbial communities from Los Angeles, California, United States - elongated nodules | ecosystem: Host-associated > Plants > Roots > Nodule | place: USA...
CCTAAGAAATATAACACTAGAATGTTCCACAAGAAACCACGGGCTTTTAGGTCAGAAGTAAACTAATAGGTAGCTTGTCCATGAAGCAGAAGCAGCAAAAGTGGGCTTTGAAGGTTGGCACGGCCGTGCTACTGGTGGCACGGGCCGTGCCAAGTCTCTGACTTGGGGAGTTACATATTTTTGTCCCATATTTCGTATTTTCATCCCGAATCAACTCCTAATCCTCTTTCTTTTGCTCCAACACTAAATCTTTAGATATTGGTTCCTGAAATATAATAATTTGCAATTGAAGTAAAATAATTCTAAAAGGAAATAATATTTAAATAAAACTAAATCAAATCTAAATAAAATAGACTCAAATAACATATTAAAAACACTAATTTATTGACTCATCAAGAACCGATAAACTTACATCTTGCAACTACTGCAGCAACTACAAGATTTCCTAAAACATAATGAAGCAACACATTAAAGAAAGCTCAATTAATATGAACCCTTAAAGTATTTTATCATTATGCATGGAATAATGATTATTCGCACGACATAAAGCATGCACGACAAACACATGAATGCTTTATGGCCCTTGGATGAGGCATACTAGCGATAATTTACTCTCTCTCACACACATGTATTGTATGTGAAACGCTAGTTAAGGCATCGTGTTTGTTCATGGGCATATGAGAGTCGTGCTATATAGCACCTCTCTTATGCATGAATATGATGTTCAATACATATGAACCCTCCTCGACCTCCATAATTGTCTACAAAAGTTTATCTTTCTCAATCATTCACTTTGATCGGAAAAAAAAATTGTGTTGCAATGCTGCGCAAATGGCTACAAACAACAATCACTTCCCTGCAACACTTCCCATTCTTGATGTGCACATGAAGATTTTTAACGAATGATGTACTCAGATGAAGGTGATCTTTGCCTACAAAGATGTGTGAGATTATTACGAATGTACTTGAGCCATTATGAGAAAATGATACAGATACACATAGGTCAACATACAAAGTGTTGAAGATGAAGAAAGACTATAAAACATAACTCATCTTCCATCAATCTAAAGATGCAGCGATTATGAGAAGATAACACATGCTAATTGTGCAAAGTATGTGTAAGATCCTTGAGACTCCATACGAAGAAGCTGCAAAACAGAAGAAAGTCAATGAAATAGTTACAAAGTTCTTCACTCGGGCGCAGACACTCACAAATCAAATAAAGAGTTATGGTGATTAACTCACTTATCTAACAATTGTTGAGAAGTTGCTTTGAAATCTCACAAAAAAGTTTGATTAGATAGTTATTGAAATAGAAGATTATGAAGATCATTCAAGCATGAAGGTTGAAGAACCTCAGGCTTCTTTTTATAGCTTGCCTTGATATTTTTTTACCGACACCACATGATGTTGTGTGATTCCCGACTTGTTGAATCAATCGATCCTGCCTTTTGAACTATGTTGTTGATGATGATTTTAAACAATATCCTAAACTTATGTGGTCCTAAACTTATCTTCATCATATATTTTATTCTCCTAACTCTTAACAATTTTAAGTCCTTCACTAGGGCTACCAATAAGTTCAGCAGTCACACTTGGCTGAGAGCCAAAAATATTTCACTAGATTTGTAAATGCTGGTTTGAGGGATGTAACAAAGAAGGATTTTTGACTAATACATTCGAAGGATTCTCTAGTTGTTGTCTTTGCTTTTTGAAGACCATAAGGGATTGCGAATGGGTCATCCCTGAAGGTTTCGTGGAAGATTAAGGCAATGAAGAAGCTGAAGATGATGGCCAAAAATATTCCTAATCCCAGTGGTTTTGTAACTTGAAATTTTTCGTTTTGTCTTATCATTCTTGTGATGTGTAAGCAGGAAGAAATGCCATGAAAATATGCAACTCTTGTGGTTTGATTTTATGTTGTTGTAAATAACTATTTTTTCGTATTCCTTTGTCCTCATGCATATTTGTTTTTGTTGGGTTTTGATTATGTGTTCGCTGCCCATTATGTTAAAACAAGAATTTCTAGAAAGATGTTGTACAAAATGTCCTAGACATGTAAGTACGACATCTTAACTTAAGGTAAAGTATTTTATTTCGCATTCTTGAAAGATTTTATTTCTGTGTGAAATCCTTGAAGATTCGAGTGATGATTTATTCATGTAGCTTGTGCTCCAAGAAGTGTGTGTTTCTAGAAGCTTCTTGTGTCGGTTTAAGCCTTTCGTGTTTTGAAGTTAATGTCCTAAACATTTTAGGAAACAATATATTTGCTTCTAGAAAATTGTAGTTGAAGACTATTTTAGATCAACTACATTGTTTAGGTCGATTCAAGAATAAGCTCATGCTTTCTCTGGCTATATGAAGGAATACTTAAACCTTGTGAAGATTGATCGAAGCCCTCATTTGAAGAAGTGTCATTCTAGAGTTTCATGTATGTTCTTTTTTATTTGTATGCCTCACTGTGTGTCATCTTGATGCTTAGAGCAAGTTTGTTTAGTTGAGTTGTATTATTGTCTTTGTACACCATTCTAGTGCATCTTGCAAGATTTAGTTTGATTATTGAAGGTGTTCTTCTATTTGATTGTAATTGAGTTAAATCATTGGTTGTGTGATTGAGAGAAAGTGAAATGAGATCTCATATCTAGGGGGAGTCTTAGATAGAAATTCACGGGTAGTGTTTAGGTGTCAAGGCAGCGAACAGGTATGTTCATATTAGACTACAAACCAAAACTATTATAGTGAATTTCCTTTCTTGGCATGGATGCCCACAGATGTAGGTGACGTTGCACCGAATTGGGTTACCAAACTTCTTGTGTTCTTCCTTTCTTGTACTCTACTTTATTATTGTCTATTTTTTTATTATGCTACGTTGTTATATCTAGTGTCCAGGACATTCCGTCAAACATTCTTGGTGTCTAGGACATCACGTGGGACATCGGTCCAGCGAGCGCCAAAATTTCAGTTTTTATGCATGATTTATAACTTGTAATATTTTGGGTTAATAGTGCTTTACCCCCCCTGTAATATTGGCCATTTCCGGTTTTCCCCCCTGTAATTTTTTTTTTTTTAGTTTCCATCCTTGTAATTTGAAGATTTCTGGTTTTGGACCTTCATGAATTTTGACTGTACAAAATAGATGTTATAGCAGGGGGTAAACCAAAATTTGCTGAAATTAGCAAGGGGGTAAATCGAAATTTGCTCAAATTACAGGGGGGTAAACCGAAATTTGAAGATTTTACAGGAGGCGAAATATGTCACGAAGGTCCAAAACTAAAAAAATCTTCAAATTACAAGGACGGAAACTAAACAAAAAAATTTACAAGGGGGAAAACCAAAAATGACATATATTACTGGGGGTAAAACACTATTAACCCTAATTTTTTTAATATCTTTGATTGATATCCCTGGATGCGTGTGATATTTGTTTCTGGTTGAATGCTTTGATGTGACCATGTCATAGTGTTTCCCCCCAAGGATATTACTAATATTTGTTCAGAGTTCTTTTTATTAAAGGTTTGATCGTTGCAGAATCTATATTAGTTCTCTACCTCGAGGCTTGATGATCCCATCGTGAGTGTTGGTGTTGTCTAACATGCATGTCGGCGATGAAGCAGTTGGATGCTTTCACATTGAGGCGCAAGCTATATTTCCTATTGAATTTTCCTCAAGAAAAGCCAATAATATCCGCATGAAATTTTCGGTCAGAGTGGGAGAGGGACCCTGCCCGTGAGTGTTTCCTGCAAACGTTCCGCATGTAATTCCGCAGCAAAGCTTTTCTGCAGGAAAGTTACTAGTTCATCAATACTTTTTTTTGTTTATTTTGTATTAATGAATGCCAACAACCATATTAAAAATCATTTTGATATGAGGTATTTTCAAGGTCATAACATGGCTGATGTTAATGTGGCTGATATGAGGTATTTTTTGTGTGTCTAACTCCTTTTCACCTTTTTAATAGTTGTTACTATTGTGTGTCTATTCCGCAATCTTAGTGACATGTTAATGCATTTTGATATGAGGTATTTTTAAGGTCATAACGTGGCTAATGTTAAGGTGGGATATATTTGGGAAAGTATGATAACAAAAGATTTGGAGTTAGACATAACTACGGATCCCTAAACAATAAAGTACATACACTTAACCTTTATCTCTTTGCTAAAAATTCTATATATTAATAGAACTACTTATTCACTTTTTGTCAAGCGAAAGAAAATTTGATTCTTGTCTCTTTTATTGGGCAAACCAATTTTTAATGACTTTTTTCTACATTTTTTTTTCTTTTTCATTTTTTATAGCAATGTTCAACTAGTACTCCAACCTAAAATTAAGATGTTGCTAATTCTAAAAGGGCGCCCTAAACTTAGCTTCAAATCATATCAAATACTTAAATTTTTATCTAACTCCAAAGAAATTATATATATAGCTTTAAAAGTTCAAAAACTTGTGACATAATTTGTCACCAAAACAACAAAAAAAGTATTGCATGGAGCCTCAAAGTAGTTTAGCATGGGATAATAATTCATAAGGGTGGTTTGAAAAGGCTCAGAATATAAAACAAGTGTCTTATGTGTATGTTTATATGATCAATAGTTTGTAGAAAACCACCACAAACTTTAGAGAAATACTATTCAAACATGGATAGACACATATGAAAGAATTTAGTAGAAAGTGAAAATATTTGGCTCTAATTATCACCCTTTATGCTATAAGAAAAGAGATGGTGATCATGATGAGTATCTTCCGTAGCAAACTCAAATAGTTATTGTGATCTTGATCTTTGGGAGTAAGATAGCCTTCTACGTACCTTTATGGTAATAACAATTCTCTAAAACAAAAACAATTTTAAAATCTATGCAAATGGAAAGGTTATGCAATTCATGCAAATAATGCAAGCATAATTACAAGTAACAACAATAAGTGATATAATGAATACTTAAGACTCACAGAAATTAAAAACTGACTGGAAAAGAAAATTAAAAATCAATTGATTGCCTCCCATTCATCACTTGTTGAACGTCATTAGCTCGACGTCTCAACCATTATTGGAGTGGCTTATATGAAAGAACATAGCCTCACTTTTGACTTTAGGCACCTTCTTCTCTGTGCTCTTAGAATTCACTTCTTCTTTGTGTTCTTAGACACCTCCATAGTCAAAAAAAAAATATCGTTTTAAGATGAAAATATAATAAAATAGAAAGAAATCATTTTAGAAATTTTCTTTTAGAACTAAAAACAAAAGTAAAGAAAAGATACTACTACAATATTAAAATTACTAAATAAATAAAAATTAAATCTTTTTGTTATTTAGGAATAATATAAGCAAGTTTTAGCTTATGGCACCAATGAGATTGGTTTGTTTGATTCAGATGGTTAATAGCGAATAAGATTCATCCAATTCATTCTATCTACTTTATAAAGGATGGTTATGATTATGAGACCATGATATTTTTTATAGAATGTGTATTGTGTTTGTGCTTAAACGAGGGCTATACTAGAAATTCTAAAAAGATGAATCATAATCTAACTATTATACTTTAAAATTCCTAATAAATTAAAGACAATTAAGAAACATTTATATTGTTCTTGCTGAGGTTAAATCAAGGTTGTCATTATTATACCCTGACCTAGAGAACATGTTTGATATCTAGGGTTATGAAGCCTAAAGTAAAAAAACATAACGATCGAAAAAATATGGCAATTAAATAAAAGTTAGATCGTAACTGAATAAAGAAATTTCATTAATTGAATCCAACAAATAAATAGAGGTTCTTCTTAGAGCCTTAATCTTAGAGTGTTTAGTTACTAATGTTAACTTAATACATAACCAAATAAAATATAAACATACTTTACAACAAGTGAGAGGTTTGATGCTCCTGAAGCTTTCCTTGTATTGAACCACCAAGTTTTTAATTAATTATGTGTGAAAAGAGCTCTATTTATAGCCATATTTCAAGTTGGTTGCATTGGGTTATTTGGCTTTTTTTTCCCCAAACCCAAAGGAAAGATAAACAAAAACAGCAAAAATCTATTTTGCTGTGAAAACTTCTATGCGCAAGGCGCATGTGCCATGTGCCTAGGGTGCTTTGGACAGTAGAAAAACTATCGTGCATGCACTTGAGGAAATTTTGCATGCGCTTTCGGCAGAAACCAAATGGAAATTTCACATTTTTTCTTTCGTTCTTCGAGTGTTCTTCTTCCTTAACATGCCTTGGGACTTAATTTCCTCAAAACCTTCGGGAACCATCTTTGATCCTCATTTGTTTAGCTTCCTTAACTTCCATGAGATGGCTTGTTTTGTCCAAATACATGGTTTATCAACAACAAGATTCAAAAGACATATGAAGTTATGTCGTTAGAGAAGAACCCGTATTACAACGACTTAATTCAAAACAATACAAAATTTACTTCAAACCATGAACAACTCATCTAAAACTCCTCTAAATTGCCTTTAATTGTTTATGAAATGACTAAAAAACATTGCTAAAACATCACATGATGAAGTGTAATCATAAGTGAATCGTCACATAAAGGGGAATAACAAAGGTTCCAAAAAGTTCTTCAAAATAACAGCTTCCTGCTATTATAGATATAATGTGAAGGAAAGCCAACGGTCTAGATTTATCAGAATACAAAAAGAGAAATCCAACGTCTCAAATTACGCCCTTAAAATCGTAACAACACTCAAGTACCCTAGGCACATCATCTTACCCCTACTCACGCGTGTCCCACACAACAATTAGCACAAAGAAATGCCGCTTAAGCTCTATGGGAATTCGATCCATCTACCCAACTCGAATGGACCTTCTTTTCAGGATGTACATATGAACATCATCAAATAGATTTCTAGTCACAACCTTAGACTTACTTCGCTCTTATCCTCTCCCGAATCAATTTATGGCATAAAGACGGTAAGTGTTTGGGGAGAAACTGTTTCGCAAGTTTCTTTAAAAAATCACCTATAAAGAACCCTTTCACGGGTTACTCATCGCAAAAAAGAGATCCAGTGTGAGCTCTTAACAAGAATGTAATCACATAAAATGTCAGCAGCTCCAAAAAAAATGACATGTAAAGTATTCATTTTCATTTTGCTTATATTACTACGTACATGACAGTAGCTCCAGTACTAATTTGGGTAATATAAAATTCATATTGTTCAACTACATGCTCGATTACCCCATTTGAAACGGAGCGGAAAGGAATAAACATTTCATCCCATTGTTGAGATATGCTGTGAAATGTTTCCCTTTCATTGTTTGGAAAGTGGACGGACCGGAACAAGTTACTCCATTCTACCACATCCCATCAATCCAAACATATATACAAAAGACATTTTAGGTATATTCATACATAAAATAAACACATTATCTACAATACAAACATTTCTTAATAATAATGAAAAAGACGATAAATCTTTATACTTACAACCGTGGAATCACTACTTAAATTTTTTTTAATTTTTATGATGGACAAAATCATCATACAATTTTGGATGGAGGTAGTAGTTAAATTTAGTCATAGTAATTACAGCTAAATTGGAAATAATAGAATATTGTAATTTGTTTATCTTCCCGAACATAAGGAGGCCACAGAATTAAAATTTTCCAACTCATCCAAAATTTGGAGAAAGTGAGTGAGGTGCAACAAAATTAGAAAGCGGGCAATCTAGGTGGATCAAAATAGCTCATTTGAAACTAAGGGACCAAAATCACAAATTCAAAAACTAGACAGGTCAAATGTGCAATTAAACTTTCAAACAAAGATAATCTATTAGATTAATAACCTCTTCAAAATAAAATCTATTAGATTAATAAAGCATTATGCCAACAACATGAGTAAAACATTTTAGGGGAGGGGGAATACAAGGAACATTGAAAAAAGAAAGAACACATCATAATTTTCAAGGATCACCGTCGGAATTTTCAGTCATGTTTTAACACCATGGACAAATTACGGTCCCCATAAACAGATCCATTCCAATTTTCCGGTAGAAGGTCTTCATAGTAATCATCATCAGAAGCACAGAACGGATAATAAGCAGGAAGTCTAAAATCTTTCATGGCACATTTTCTCCAAACTATCACTCATATACAAAGAACGGCATTCTTGTATGTCAAGAGACTCAAGAAGAGGACACCCATCAAGAATGGCAAGAATCCCATCAGTAGTTAGTACATTAGAAGAAATTTTAAGACGACGTAATCCAGACATTGTTTCAGCAATAGAAAATGGAAATGCCTCATCTTCAATATCAAAATCATCGTCGTCGATGAACTTTTCATATTTCAATGATTTCAAAAGAGGGCAATATTGGCCAACAACTTCAAGTGAATCCTTATTAGACAAGTGTTGGTTAAATGCAATCTCAAGCTCTTCTAATAATGGAAGTTTCTTTACCGCTTCACTAAATCCCTTATATGAGAGCTCTGAACACTCCACAATCCGCAAACGTCGTAGATTTCTAGCACTGTGAAATTTGGATTAACGACTATTAATAAACATTTGTACATTATTTAACTATAAAGTTGATATTCTTTTCATCATTAAGATTTGAAATTAGTAACACTTGAAAGAGCAAGAGAAAATAGTATGAAGTAAATTACCAATCAGCTATGTATTCAAGGAGATCATCGGCTGCAAAATACTTGATATTAATATTTTCTAGCTGACCACAACTCCTCCCAACTGCGTTGTGACAAATCTTTTCCATATAAGCGCAATTAGAGCAGGTATTGGTCATTCGAATGGAGCGCCAAAGGAAAGGATCTTTACATATATTCCACCATAGAGGGCACACTTGACATACACTAGTAACTATGTCGAAGGTATTAAGCCTTCGGAAAATGTTGGTTGTCACATCTCTTGGAAGTTCAAGCCAATTTGGCTCATTTGTGTTTTCAGTTTCTACTTCTGGTTTGGAATAGAATATGATGAGCCATCATTTAAGTGAAAAACTAAACTTATGAGATCTAATGATTTGATAGTCGTATTATATAACCTTTATAAACTGAAAAACTAAACGTTTCAAAAATCGAATTAGTTTCCAATAAGGAAAATGCTTTACATCGCGACATGAATCATGATGATAAGTTCACGACCAACACATCTAGCCACATAGTTGAAAGTCTTCCCTATATTACTTCCATTATCTGCCGTGTTTTCCGGCCAAGGACGTGATGTAATTGGTTGACTCTAATTCTTGAATCTCTCGTAATGAAAACTCTCGCTTGATATAGCACTGCTCTTCCAATAAATGTTGGTAAACACTATGGAGTATTACAAGGTAAATTAATTGAGGGACGAGATAAATTTATTATTGAATAAAGAATAAAACACAAAGTTTGTATTAAAAAGATAAATTTTATAACTTTTCAAATATTAAAGTGAAAATTATTTTGTTGTATAGATTTTCGAAAAAACCGAAATTAATTTCAGTTTGTCTACCATCATTAAATTCATTTCTTTTAAATTTAAAACTCTTAGACTTTAGTTCCTTGTTTTTTAAAAAAATTACTTCGAAAGTTACTAGAAATAGGTTTTCATTTTCAGTTAAGAATGATGAAATTATATTTCATAGTGATCTCATTGTGTTAAACGTCACCTTATAAAATTAGAAGACGTTGGCAATAGCATCATACGTGTATCCTCGAATATTATATTTTAAGACCAACGCAGTGACTGGTACATATTATTATTGTATCTTTCATTCTTTGACGAAAAAATATTTATGCCCTAGAAGCAAAGATTACATTAAAATAAAGTTTTACAACGACTACATTATTGGAAACACTTGTTTGGATGATTACCCAGGTGAGCTGCTTTCAATTTAAAAATGTATTCAACAACAATGTTACCATCACATTTCACATAAAATTAACATTGGAACGTCAAATTAGGTGGCTATGTATGACTAAGACAATAAGGTGGTGTAATTGTAGCATAGCAACTAGCAATCACTCAATGATATAAATAATTACTAATGGTGAGATAATTTGGATACGCAAAAGCTTATTTTGAGAACCTTTAGTTTCACATTTCTACGCCATTATGCCATTTTTGTGTTGCGGAGGAAGACGATCAGTACTACCACCCACCAATGAACAAATAAGGATACAGAATCAGCACTTGAAAAAGCAAGTAGACCACAAGAAAGAACGTGAAGCATTGATGGCCCAAAATCGGAACCTTAAACAACAACTGCAAACTCACCCGTGAGTCTATATATATCCATGACATATGATTTTCATTTCAATGACCATTACTAGCTTTTTAAAAATGTCTCTCTAATGTGTTTTTTAGGGTTAAATATGTTTCTAGTCGCTATAAATATATCAACTTTTCGTATTAGTCTCTCTAAAAAATTTCTTCGACTTTTAGTCCTCAAAAAGTTTTCTATTTTCATTCTTGGTCCCTCCATTAAAGTAAACTCATGTAGAATTCATATTTTTGAATAATATTTTGCAGAAAAATTTATAATATTATAAGAATCTCTCATAAAAAAATAGAATTTTTTAACAAAGCATGAATTAAATATGAATTTTTATATTTTTTGCATTTAAAAATTCATATTTAATTCATGTTTTGTTAAAAAAATTATTATTTTTTAGGAGATATTTTACAATATTCTATACATTTTTGCAAAATATCTAAATATTAAATTATATTATGTTCCTCTAACAATAAGAAGTAATAGGGAATATCATTCAATCAAAAAATTAAAATAAATAGGGAATAACAATCCTATGACTTACTTATTATGTGAAATTATATCTTGATGCTTTAATTTATATGGTCTACCTATCTATTTTTCTGCTTTATTATATATTTATTTATATATAATATACTGTTCTTACTCTTTTTTTGTTTTTGTTTTCTTTTGAATGAACTATTGATGACCTGATATCATAATAAAGAGTAGTGAAGAAGAAAGTTGGAAAGCGAGTCTATTAGCTGGGAATTTTGAACACTGAGGTCTATGATGGTGATAATTGAGATATTTGATTAAGAAGCAAAATTGTTATTTCTCTTTTTTGTGTGATAGTGTTGTAATATTGGCTAGACTTGGGGTGGTGGCTTTTGTTTGTTTATGTGATAGAGGTCAATGTGTTTTACAAAGACGTGCATTTGTATTTTATTTTTAAATTGATAATAAGAGGATTTTGATTTGTTATTATCTGAGAATAAGAAAAATCATCGAAAAGAGTTTCATCAGTAAATCGAAATATAATATTATCAACTTATATATATTTGAACAATAAGAAATATAGTTTTAGATGATTTTTTAAATAAGGTTGTGTCAACTTTCATGCTTTTAAATAAGTGAAATATAGTTTTTGATAATAAGGTTGAACAATAAGAAATAACACAACAAGTGACTTTCAATAAAAAAAAATCATGCTTTTCCCCTTGTCCACATGCAATTCAACGATGCAGAAAAACCAGATTTTGTTTCTTGTAGATTCAAAGGATGAGTAATAAAAAAGTTTCTGTAAAAAAGAAGAAGTGGTAAACGCAGCTCGAACCGAAAACATCAAAGAAATGGTTCCGAAAACAATCAATCAGAATGCTTTGCATGCGTTTTCCGGAATTCAATCAAAGCACAAGTGCTAAATGATTTCATGAACCCAACACTAGAAAAAGATTTCTAGGAAGCTAAGTGACCATGCAAACCGAGAAAAACCTCAGTCAAATAATTTCGGTAATTTAAACAAAATTGAAACGTTTTCTATGGAAAGGAAAATCGAAACTCATACTTTTGCCATGGAAAATTGAAACGTTTTCGATATGTTTGGCATAGAAGGGTTCCGGTAATGCACTTATGTTTGTTTGTTAATTAGAAAGTTTTTTTCAAAAAGGTGGAGGTGAACAAGTAAAAGAGTAAACTAGGTAGTTTGATTTAAGGTCAAAGTATAAATATAGGGGTGCGAGATAAAAATTCTTCTTCAAAAAAGGTTTGGGACTAATTTTTCTGGAAACGTCTTCCAACCATCTAGCCCACATTATCATATGAGATTTGTTGACGATTACTTTTAGCCACCTTTCCTAGCACACAATCTGAGAAAATGGTAGTTTAATTTACAAATAATATTTCTCGAAAAATGAGATTGTGTCAAGAAGTCCCAATCCCTTTCTCCATGTCATCTGTTGTGAATTCTAGAGTAAAATAACATAATAAACTTTAAATGTGTGAAAATAAAAGAAGTAGTAATTAAATTAAAATAGCTTCAACCAGCAGCAACAACAACTACAGATTTACATATGTGTGTGAAGCAAAACCACAACTTTAACCAAATTAACAAAGACAAGAGAATAGGAAAAAATCAACACACCGGTATTTGTTTATCTAGTTTAGACTAATATGTTCTACGTCTGGGCGAGGGAGAAGATCTCTAATTCTCTATGAAGATAAGTGATACAAAGTGTTTACAAGATTCCAAACTTTCAAAGAACAAACCTTAATTTCTATCCATTTTTTCAAGTCGCTCCAACCCGCAATTAATTCCAAAGAGAGAGCTTTTTGATCCTTTCCCAAATGAGATTTTCACTACCCAAGGTGTTTGAGAAATGTTTCCTGACCCAAGAGTCTCACCTAAAAACACTCAACTTTTAAACTCTAAATTCCTTAAAAGTTCTCTCATCTAGTTTTTCAAGATACTTTCTCTTGAAACCACTAAAAAAATGATGAATACAGGCTTATATAGTACCCCAGACTCAGGTCATATCGCACCATGATTTGCATGGACCACGTCACAATCTTTAACTAGCACACATTACCGTTGCCAACCTGATCCACAATCGCGCCATGATTGCAAGAAATCTCGCCATGATTTATGACGACCCAAACCAATCTTCCAGCTCTCAAGTCACACTAGATTGCAACTAATCAAGCTGCGATTTTCGACGAACCTTTATCACCAAATTTTAAGCCAATTTTAACATTTCTCCACCTTGACTCTAAATTAGTGGTGATGTCAATTTAACCATAAACCATTTTACTGTCCTCTACATCCATGAATTATTGTTCAACAAATTTGATCAAGTCAAAGCATTGCTTGAACCTTGATCTAGGTAATGACTCGGTGAACACATCCGCAAAATTTCTTTCGAAGAACTTTCTCATTGTTGTTATTACTTATTTATTAATGACATATGTTAAATATGTTAATTATTATGTTAGTATTTTTTTCTCGTTATGACTTGAAATCCGTATCTTTAAATCCTCAACTCTTTTAATCTTCTAACTCAAACTTGTTGAACTACCCAACTCCACTCATGATTTCTCTGCAAATGTGATATCTTCGGTAAAATTCCTTGCATGGAACAAGTTTGCAGCAAAATCCTGAAAAATCAACAGCACATTACTTTGCGCGGGTAAATGTGTATTTCTTCTAGCAGCGATCATATTTCCCGACGATGGTGTCATATTTTAACGTCACCATGTTAAGCGTCACCTAATACCTTGTAAATAGCATCATACGCGCATCTTTGAATATTAAAAGAACGAAGCAAGTTCATGGTGGGTGGCAAAATTTTGTCTAAACACTCATAACAATTGGAGTGGATGGTATACAATTAATATTGTTTCTTTAAAAAAAAAAATCATGCACGAGAAGCAACTCATGCATTGGCTACCAAATAAAATATTGTTTTCCAACGAAAATATTATTGGCAACACTTATTTGGATGATTATGGAGGTAAGCTGCTTCAAATTTAAAAATGTTCTTAACAAGAATGTTACAATCTTATTTCATATAAAATTAACCATTGAAACGTCAAATTAGGCGGCTAAGTATATGAATAAGACAATAGGTATAATCTAATTGTAGAGTAAGTAACAACTAGCAATCACTCAATGATATAAATAACTACTAATGGTGAGATAATTTGGATATACACAACCTTATTTTGAGACTTTAGTTTCACATTTCTACGCCATTATGCCATTTTTGTGTTTCAGAAGACGACTCACCAATGATGAGATAAGGATACGTAATGACAAGTTGCAACAGAAAATAGACAAACTGAATGCCCAACAACAGAAACTTCAACAACAACAACAGGAAACTGACCCATGGTAAGGTTTTGCAACACATAATTTTCGCTTCTGTCTTGGAAAAGGTATTTTTCTAGGAGATAAAAATTGGTTAGGTATTCACCTTGTAAAATTATTTATTTATTTATTTTTTGAAAAGTTGTAAAATTATTTCAATATCACTTTAATTAATTAATAATTTTCAACCCATTTAGCCTAACTTGGTGTTCGTTTGAGATCTTGAATTGTGCTCATCTTAGATCTTAGATTCAATTATCCTCGATGTTAATTTCATTGAGCTAATTTGACTTCTTAAAAAAATTAATTATTAATAATTTCTATAATATTTTTTAAAGTCTAAATGATTAAGTTTAATGTAACAAATATCTGAATATAGAAATCAAATTTTGAATTCAATTTTGTGAACGAACATTCTATAATATTCTAAACATGTATGTCTGCAAAAAAATCTTTTAAAAAATGCATTGATTTAACAACTAGAATTGTAATTGCTTGCACAATCATTATATGTGGACTAAAAAGTGTGATTATTTTATTGGGTGGAAAAAAATACTTGTTAATTTTATAAAGAAGAATAACATATTTAACTCTTAAATTTTAATCAAGGATAATTTATCTTAATTTAGGATTATTAAAATAAAAACTATATTAAAAAAAAGTCATCCGGATACCAATATATATTTACAAATTTGTTTGAAATTTGCATAATAGATATTCACAAGGATATTTGAAAGATGAAATTTTATCCATCTTTCAAAAGAAAATGAGACACCCTCTTTATAAGAGAGATGATAGAAAAATATAAAAGTTTAGTTGGGCGCATTTTTTAAAATATTTTTAAACATTTGGATTCCACCAATATCCTCTTTGTATATAACTCTCATCAAATGAAGTCTTCGATTTTCATTTTTTGACTCAATATTGTTGAGGGAGATGTGATATTGGCGAGGCACATCTACCATTTATGGCTTGAAAATTAGTAGATTAAGGCCAACATTTGCGATTTTTTTAGCCAAATATCACCGTTTCTAGGCCAAAAAATATATGGTTGGGACCAAAACTTGAACAAATGTGATGCATGAGAATAAAAATGTTAAATTTTAAAAAAGAAAGAACTATTTCCGTGAGCATGTAAAATACGAGGACCAAAATACAATTAATTTTGATATAAGAGCAACAATGCCTTGACTGAATCGATCGGTACGAGTATTAAAACATGAAAATCACACATTCCTATCCCTATTTTATGGGGCTAACTATATATATATATTTTGAAAGAAACTATATATTTTGTTGTTCTTTATTTAAATAATTGTTCTTACACCTTATTAAATAATCACAGTGATGAGAGAATTAAAGATCCAATTGCTGAGAATAAAGGAGAGGATATTTCTCAAGGATTTCCAACTAAACAAGTGGAAGATTCTTCTTACTAGGTGAAGCTGAATGAGATGTTACAATAGGTGAAGCTGTATGGATGAGCTATAAATTCTGTTGTTTTTACTCTTTGATAATAGATTGGAACAAGATATTAGAGGAAACCAATGAAGAGAAGGATAGGCAATTACATGATAAGGATAATATGGAGGTTACTTAGCGCACAAGTTACATTTTAACATTTGTAATTTCACTTTCATTTACATTTCATTTGTGTTGCATGTAGTTAGTTAGAAGACTCGGCTTCTATATAAGCTACTCTTGTAACCATTTTCATAATCAATCAATAAATTCTCTTTCTACATTTTCTAGAGCTTCAAGCTTTATCCATGGCGGTTTCATTCTCAGATAAGATTCAATTCATCTTCTATCTTCTTCTCTACAAAATCACTTCTTATTCAATAGTTCAACATTGTATCAATTACCTGTAAATTCATCTATCTATGGCTCCACGCACAGTTACACTCATTTCAATTGTGCTTTTATTTTCTCCTTAATACGAAAGTCCATAAAATTAGCATATTCTTTCATAAACATAACCATAAAATTATTTTATTATGCTGAACAATGTTGTTGTCTAATTATTACAGAAATGAGTGGTCATAATTTTCTAGCTTCTTTGTGAAGCAATCTATAACCCTTGTCTCTTCCTTTGTTGATTATAAACATCAAGTCTCTAAAGTTTTATAATCAATATTGTCACCATGCAGATCACAAAGAACCGATCACAAAAGAGATCTAAATTACAGGTACCAACACCACCAAGACAAGCTAGTTTTATTTTTGGGTCTAATTAAAGTAAAATCTCTTTCTAAAGCTTGATGTAACCATTATTAATCATCCACTCAAGACTCCAATGTAGGTTTGCATTCTTAAAAGCCCAGTAAGACCAACCAAATGTTGCTTGACCAAAAACATCTATTTGTGCTTTGCCAAATCTTTGGAAGTCCTCTTTTGTGGCATCTTTGACTCGCCAATCAGAAACCCATTCACCTTGAATTCAAAATTTATTCATTTTATATGCAAGAGAAAAGTAAAATCTATATTTAAAAATAAAAAAACTAAGTTATGTATTTTATATTTTTCATAAATTAATACAACATAAATATTCTAGAATATTGTATATATCATTGTATCTTTGAATACTATTATGTTGTCCAAATGTTGACAACTTATGTATTTGATCAATTTAATTATATCTATTGAATTTGTAAAATTAATACATAAACTATTTGATTGTAATTAAAATAACTATTTTAAAAGAATGTTTTAAAACAATGATTGAAATCAAACCACATTTATATGGAGAATTATAATGAAAAAATTTAAGACTTACCAACGAAAGTAAGAGGACCATTCGATGTTGTAATAAAATTCAACTCTGATGAACGATTGTTGTAAATAAAATCAATGTTCTGTTGAGCAGTCATGTTTTCAAACAAATCATCGAAGATGTTGTAGTAGTGAACATCAATTACAGACCTCATAAGGCCATTGGCAAGAGGAAAGAGTTCCTTGGGTTCTGAGATTCCTAGCCTATTTGACATCACCACATAGGTGGTGGTGGAGTGTTTACGCACCGCGTCGTAACCAGCCTTGTAGTACTTGTTTAAGGTCTCTAGGGTTACACCAGGAGAGAGGGGTTCATTTAAGAGTTCAACTGCATATAGACTAGGGTTTTTTGTATACCTACGACACATAGAAATATATGACAAATGTGGTAAATCATCGATTAGAAACATATAATGTATAGATTATGAAATAATGTACAAATACTATATGTATTAACCTTGCTGTTAGGAAGCTTATAACATCAACCGTTTGCTGAATGTTTTCATCTGATTTTCCCCATTCTTGTGATCCATCTCTTGTAGAGCTATGTTGAAAGCCATTTTGAGAACCAGGTGCAGCATGAAGATCAATAATGATTTTCAATCCATATTTCCTGCATATAAATTTTTATAAGGATACCATACTTGTTACAACATACAATGTTATGTTAAGTGTAAAGTTCATCATTAATCAAGATATTTGTAAAGTTGAGAATGCCAAAAAAGACCTAAATCAACAATTTTATTTCGTGCATGTTTAGCTTTATGGTGAATTTGTAAAAATCATGGTAAACCACTGTGATTTTGAAAAACTACATTACCTTTGGAAAAAAAATATGATTCACCACAACAAGGTAAATAAGTTAATATCAACGAAATCAAACCATTGGTTTTAGAATCTAGCTAAAGCAGAATAAAATTACGACAATTGCTCAACAATGTCTTCAAATTGCTCACATTTTTAAAAAAAAAGGTAAATTACATTCGCCTCCCTTGAGGTCTTCTTAAATAGCACTAACATCCCCTCTAGTTTTTAACTAACAAACACCTCCCCTATCATGTAACAATTTTAGAATGAAGGAAGTGATTTTAATTCACATCAACATAATGAAGTTGGATGAATTGCTTAATGTTGCTTTTGCAGAATTGAAATTCTAGGTTGAAAAACTAGATAAACCAAATTCAAGAGGATGAAGAATAATTAAGGGCAGAAATTGAAGAAATAGAAACAAATCAATTGAAAATATGAACTCATTAGCAGCATATATTGTTAAAATCAATGCTACAAGATGTAAAATCAAGAGAAATTTGTTAATTGGAAATCTTAGAAGAAGAAGAAGAAGAGTGTGTGAAATCAATGTGAATTGATGTCAATTGAAACGTTTGAACACTGTTTAATTAAGGATATACACACAAAAAATTAGGTTAAGCAGTAAGGTTTGATGAACATAGTGTGAGTGATTGAGGGAAACGTTATTAATCTCTAATATTCTTGTAGTGTTTTATTTAGCAGTGAGTTAACCACCCAGTAGTGGTAACAAAATTGGTAGCTAATCTCTAAAATTCTTGTCATGTATTTAACGGAAAGCTAACGGTGTTACATGAGAAGGGAGGTTAATGCGTATATCAAATTAGAGGAGGTGTTAGTGCAATTTAAGAAGATCTCAAGGGAGGTGAGTGTAATTTTCCCTTAAAAAAATAAAAAAATATTCATGGAAAGTTACAACTTGATCGTAGTTTACTCATAAAAAATGTCGATCCAAACCATCGATTGAGCAATTTGAAGGAGTTATTAAGCAATTACTTAAAATTAATATAAAAGAATTGTAGTTGGTTAATGAACTTACTGGGCCCATGAGAAGGCATTGTCCAGTGCGTGTAAGGAACCTCCCACATAAGGCCATGGTGGAGTTGGGTCACTTGCTATCCACCATCCAACTGGAATTCTAACTGCATTTAGTCCATTCCTAGCTATGAACTTGAAATCATCTTCAACTATAAATGTGCTCCAATGATCCTTAATATAAAAAAATATCATCAATTAAGCACAATACAACTTGCTACTTGCCACATATCTCAGATTTGATTAACTTGAACATAAACATAAAAAGAAAAGTAAAATAAAATAAAAATTCCTGCTGCTAATGAGTGTCATTTAATTTGTACCAATAAAAATAATGATCATTTGTAAAAGAATTAATACAAAAAATCAAACTATTCAAGTATATAATCTATCTACCAATCATCATCATGCGTAACAATTATTAAAAAGGCTTTAATGCAATTTTGATCCCCTATTTTAATCTTGTAAACCTTTGATACCTATTTTCTAAAACCAATTTTTTGGTCTCCCTATTTAGAAAGTCAACAAAAAATGTTGGTCCTCTTGAGTTGGCGCGCTCATTAATGGCGTGGATACTAAATGCATTGCATACATGGTACCATCATTAGACATCTAATTTCCATGTCGTTAATATTAAAGTTAAATAAAAATGTTTAATAATTATATTTGAAAAAAAATTTGAAAATAAAATCACCAAATAAATTTCCACGTGGAGATTTTATTTTCAGATTTTTTAAAAATACTAAGTTTTAAAATTTTCAATTTAGTTTTAATATTAATCACATAAAAATGAGATGTCTATGATGGCACCATGTAAGCAATGACATATAGAATCCACGTCATTAATTAGCGCGCCACACCATCTAAAGATGGAAGGACCAAAAAAATTTATTGACTTTCTAAATTGAGATTCACATACATGATTATGAGATTTTGGGTTTAAACTTGGATGAAGACGATGAAAACGTCCAAGTTAATAATTAATATTGACATTTTCAATTGAGTTAGGTTTGTGAAAAAAAATTCTCTACTCATATATCATATCAGATTATAATGAAACTTAATTAACACATATATATGGGGATTTATGTATTGTGCCATTTACCTTCATAACTTGTGCAGCTTTTGTAGGCCCATAACCATTTGTTATTTGGAAATCACCTTGCAATCTTGCAGCAATGGTCATTTCAAAAACGGTTGGATCATTATCTTTCCATCCTCTAACCTCTGAAATATCAGCTGTCACCAGCGTTTCTGTTTTTGCCTGTAAGTCACAATTTTCATTTTAATAATGTTCACCACATATATGGAAGAGGAATGCCATAACTTAATAAATGAGTTTTATTTAGGTAATTGGTCGTATATCAAACGTGAGTAATATGTCCCTCCTCATATGGAAAAAGGAATATTCAACACTTTATAAGCTAGGAAATCCATATAAATATAGTGTGACTTAACGTTTTGGGTAAAAGTATGGTATCTCTCTCGATGTGATGTTCCTCGGATCCTCTCACCACTCAACAATGGTATTAGGGCCAAAGTTCGACGGAGAGTTTGACCATACCGTTCACATTTTAACTTTGACTTTTATGTTTGTTTTAGCAAAAGTCATGTTTTGCTTCCATGAGACATCTAAATTGCGGCCTTCACACACATAGTTGTTGCAACAATAATTGCGTCTGCATTTGACAGCATTTGTCCACATTTTGCTACAATATCATAGTCCGTAGCGTCACCATTATTGCAAAAACAGTTGCAATGTAAAAACACGGTATAGGTCATACCAACAACAAAATTTGTGTAATTTCAACTTGTTTGAGACTATATTTTTTTTGTAGAAGAATTTAATTTAATTTTTTATTATTGTTATAGGCAATATTATAATTAGAATGACATATATGATCACCTGCAAGAAGTATCCATTGGAAGCTTTGATTCGAACAAGGGTGGAATTATCATTTTCCTTAACAATATGGAATGTTTCAGAATCAATGGAAGAATTAGAAACAGCAACAACGTTGATCTCATCTAACCCTACAAACTGTTTGTTAAACACCCTGAATTTAAAAGTTTCCTCGTTTATTCTCCACAACTGCACAACAATATTGAAACATATTAACAACATCAATAATTAATTTAAATCAATTGTAATTGATTAATAAATAGTAATTAGGATATCTTAATTACTCTAAATGTTTCCCAACTTGAAGCAGTTGTGCGGTTTGCAACAAGGATAGTTCCTCCTCCAGACTCTGCACACAAATATTTCTTTGTTGTCACTGATTTGAATTGAAGACCAGCTCCATCCTATATATAGAAGTATTTTGTTTTAGCATATATATAAAAGTATTAACAAAATATAAAATGAAAAAATAGTACTATAATTGTCATATTATTTACTACCACCCGACCTATATTTTGGTAAATCCACCCGACCTATTTTACAAAGATGAATAGAAGATCCCCTGGAAAAATATATGAATAAAAGGGGAACTTCTACGGTACACTCGTGAATTGAGGTGTACCGGTACTCTTACTTCTTAAATCTTTAAATTAACGATAAATTTTATGGAATAAATAGTTATTTGTCGGTATTTATATCTTAGAAAATATCATTTCATAAAAAAACATATCATTCATTGTTTATAAGAATCATGGTAAAAATTTTTTACATATTATAGTATAAAATAATCAAAGTTCTCTATTATGAGCGATAAAAATTCAAAAAATTCAATTTTATTTCGTTGACATTTTTTATGATTAAGATTTAATCATTATAATTATAAATGATTAAAAATAATATTTTTCTTCAAAATATAGCTCATTTAACTATAATTTAAAGGTCTGGTGTACCGGTACACTCAAATATATTGGGTGTACGGTACAATTTGCCGAATAAAAGACGTTTAAATCACTTCCAAGTAATACAATTTTTTGACTTGTCACAAAAGTAATCAATCCTAGTCCTAGTATAAAAGTATTATATTCATTCAAGACTAGGGATGAAAACATTGGATAAAATTTGCCACAAGCTGATCGAGTAACTTATGAGGGACTAAAATCAAAATTCACTATATTTATAGGGACAAAAAACTTATTTAACCCTAAAAGAAATAAATGCAAAGTAACTACTAACCAAGAAGTCTTTATTTGGAATGGCATCAAAGAGAGAAGGTTTCATCCAACCTTCAGTAACCAACCATCCACCAAGGCTAACAGCTTTCACTCTAAACTCTGGATTAATTGGTCTTCCATGTGTCATAGAAAGTATCATAGAAAACAAGATAATCAAATTAAGAAACCATAGTTTGATGCTCATAGAAATTGCCATTATGATTTATCTTAATTTGTCCCAATCTCCTCACAATTCTGGTTTTTCAAATGAGGAGGAAATTATATATATAGAAAATGATGAAGAGGAGTCAAAATCTAGAAACTATTGACCAATTAATTTGGCTACCTTAACATTATTATATGTCAAAATGTTTTTCAGTGTAGGAGCACAACATTTTGTCGATAACATGCATTTCACACTAATATGATTTTTTTTAATTTTTTTTATACCTCTATTTCGTTACATCAATCATTATACATCAATTTGTTCTCAAATCTCATCGATCTCTTTCTTTTCTCACTAGGTGTATTTGGTTTTTGAAATGGTTGAAATTTCACCACCCATCACTTCCACTAACGTTTTCCCCACTTGTCATTGGCAAGTTGTTTTAGTTGACGCCTATTTTGTTATCGTGACCTTCTTCATGCTTCAGATTTCAGAACCGATACAATTAATTTAAAGGGCTAAATTAAACTTTTACGTGATATTTTTCTTAGGAAAATGTCTTGATAACTAGAAGTTTTGTTGAATACAGTTGATAACGGATCACAAGTGAGTTGACAATGGGTAAATATGAAATGATAAATACGAAATGATATAAAAAAAATTATTTTTAATTAATATTTAATTTTTTAAGATAAATATGAGGTTTTTAGATGGTTTTGTTGTAATTTTATGTGTGTTGATCATTCCACATGGTAAACCCTTATAGTGTTCTTTTAAATATGTCACATTGTCAGAGACAGATCTAAACATTTGATACGTGAAGAGATCTAGACATTCCGCGTTGTTTGATACAATATATTACAATGAAAATTGTCTCCTATCCATTTGTTGAAAATGAGATAAAATGACATCATTGCTAATTGTTAAAAGAACATCTCTTTCTATATAAGTTACAAGACGGTCATTTAGCCACTAATCACCCATTTTATTACATAGCTACTCTTCACAACTTTAATAGCTGAAAAAAACATGTTTGACACTTGCAGGTGCTACTGGTAAGAGCAAAGTCAACTTAAAAAACTTATAAACCATAACAAATATATTGCACTTATTTGTTTCCACAAGTTTTGCACAAAGATTTGTAAGCCCTTTTAACTTAGTAAGTTTTGGATCATATTGAACATTTATAACATAATTCCTAAGTTGATGACGTAACGCCACTTCCAACACATCTATAAAATTATTTGGATAAACTCAGTCATCCTCAATAATTTATTCACATAAAAAATGCATGCAAATAACTTCGTGGGATTCAAACATAAAACACAATGTAAGAGTTCCGCAAGGTTGTTGACTTGTTTTCTTATTTTTAACATATAATATAAAAATAAAAAATTGGTTGTGTGGCTTTAGCCACACATGGCCATTGAATGGATCCGCCCTTGCACATTGCTCTTTTTAGTCTGAAAATCTATGAGATCAGATCTAGAGGATTATAAAATATATGCTGATTTTGTTAGTTACAATAGAGGGAATAAAAATGCGATTAAGCTTAAAAATTAAAAGATAATGATATGTAAATATATTTGATTTGGTTTATTTGAATAATGTTTCATTTTTTTTTATTTATTAATCTTTTTTAAATAGAACCCATGATTATTTTTCTTCTTCTAGAAAACAGAACCCAAAATTGAAAATGAAAAATAATGGGTAATATGGTGTCTTTGTATTGAACGGTTCAACCTCAACTGTAAATGCGGCTGCAAGTTGTCGTCCGTTGCCAATGAAAACAGAGTGGCAATCTTGTAATTATAATGAGTTTTACAAAATTTGTGCTCTTGATCTACAACGTGAATTCATATGCTACAAAATATATTTTTTGGAGGGATAAGTAACATTAGGCAATAAATTGAGTTTTTATTTTTTTTACAAAGGACAATAAACTATATTAAACAATGTTCAAAGAAAATACCACATTTTGAACTTTACTTATCCAAATAACCCTTCTTTAAATTTAGGCTTAATTGCACTTTTGGCCCCTATGTTTTAAGAAGTTGCAATTTTGGCCCCCTAACTAATTAAAATACAAAACAGCCCTCTATGTATTGGATTTTTGACAGTTTTGGCCCCCTAGACCAATTTTGACTTGGTCAACGCTGACGTGACACTTCAAAGCAATGCACACGTGGCGGATTTGAAATGCCACGTCAACGTTGACCGAGTCAAAATTGGTCTAGGGGGCCAAAACTGCCAAAGATCCAATACATAGGGAGCTGTTTTGTATTTTAATTAGTTAGGGAACCAAAATCGCAACTTCTTAAAACATAGGGGGGCAAAAGTGCAATTAAGCCTTAAATTTATGCAATTTGAAAGCTAATAAACCATCACCGTGAGTTTATACATTTCTTTTCTTGTTTTTGGTACAACACATTTTTATTTAATCATATTATATACTCCTTCGTGTTTTCTTATATTTGACGTTGAAAAAAATCATTTGTGTATGTCACTTTACAATCTATAGTCCAGTATCCAAAATCATTTGTTAATCTCCAATATGATTGAATTTAATAACCCAGGATCCAAAATGCTCAGCACAAAGGAATATGGTAATGTTGTGGTAACCAAAGTTTATACAAATTAAGGTTTAGATAAAAACAGTAGGCCATATGAATATTATTTACCAAGAAAACAATATTTTGTAACACTCAAAAGAAACGAAAACAATTCTGCAACATTTTCAAGAGCTCCAAAGTTAAACACTCAATCTTGAGTTTTGGAACATTTGGAATTTCGAAAGGCTTGTAACAATTCTTGAATGTAGAACTGATTTCCTCCTCAAAAAGAAAAACCACTATTCGAGGTTGCGATGCACAGCTGACAACAGCAATCTGATAGTCTCGATGTGATCCAATGTAGTGACCACTTTTGTTGAAGCAATCTGACTTTGTGCTTTGTTTTGCTGGAAACACTGGCCCTGGCAATGCTTTCCATGCTGAGCTATCAGAAGCAATGAGGGATATAGAAATTGCCACTGCTAGCAACTGGTTCAAGCTGCTAGCAATGACGGCTTGAGCTTGATCTTCCCTGGTAGTCGATGCTTTTAAGTCAAAAACTCTGATTCCTTGGAGCTTAAGAAATAGGTGGAATAACTGTTTGTATTTGCTTAGGAACATGCAATTTTTTGTTTCACACATATTTAGAGAAGGCAATCATTGTGCTGATGGCCTGGCAATCAATGTGCTGATCATCTAACCTGCTGGCACTCAGTTCCTACATCCATCCAGAAGTTTTATGTTCAAAACAAGATAGGGTGGCCTATGTTTAGATTTGTCCCTTCTTGAGGAGGTTTTGGCTCGATCCCCCTCCTTTTTTGTTGTTTTCATTTTTTTTTCTTTAATATATTTCTGATGGTAGTAGGCTAGTAGCTCTTTGCTGCTCCACTTTTGGTTTTAAAAAAAGAGTTCCAAACAATTAAAATTCAGAACTTTATTGTATATGAAATTCTTGTATCCATATCTGTATCCTTTCAAAATAGTCAAAACATTTGAATTTTTTTATCTGAATTAAGTAACAATTGCTTATCATCAAAGGAACAGTTACAATATATTACTAGTTGGTAAATTCATTTTTAGCTTGGAAGGCAAGAAGTTTTCTGCGTTAGCTTCATGATAAATTTTTCTGAGATTATTCTAAAGTCACAGCAGATAAAGAAAATTCATCCAAACACTGCATTTAACAAGCATTAGTGCTTGATCTAAAAGAGAATCTCTGATATGTCCTTTTAGCGTGGATCCAAACAGGTGAATTGAGAGGAGAAAATCATTGTGAGGGGGGGCTTTATAAAAGCATGGTAGTATAAGTTCAAACTTTAATAAGAGATATGCGCACGCGCACACACCAATAAAAAACTGACATACCTAAGTTTGATTGAAAAGTAGTACCATTTGTTGGTTTAAGACAGAAAACTCTACTTAAAATTTTATTGATCTGAAGCTTCTTGAAATGCAAAAATTGAAGACAGCTAAATATCCTAAAAAACAATATCTTAAATCCTTAATCTACAAAAACAGAACCGATAACATCTAAATCTCCTATTAACAGAATATCTTAATATCCTAAAACAGAATTGAAAGCATCCTAATTTAATTAAAAAGTTAAGACCAAAAAACTGTTTCTAGAATTGAGGATCAGTACCGAAGCCTTTTCTCAACACTACTCGTTGCTTCAATACCTGAGATTCCGATCTTTTTACACAAAACTTCAAACTTTCTTTTAGGAAGTTAGTGGCTTAGAAAAAATATTGCAATGAGATTTCATCCAATTGTTGAACTTGCCTCAGAAAGTACAAATTCACATTGAATTCTTGGGTCTTTCCATGAATTGAAACACTGCATTCTTAGTACTTTACTTTGCATCTTCTCCTCTTGAACATCTCTTAACAATTTCCTAATCCATAATGATTGGTTAACAACTGCAGCTTCTGATATGAACTCAACCACTGTTCCCCTCTTCATTCCAATTACGTTCTTGTTCTCAGGCCTTCGAACATTTCTATGTATGCAGATTTTTCCTGACCTCGGCTGAAAGATTCTATAGGCTGTAGAGACATTGTTGTAGCCTAAGAACATTCCAACATCAGCCCTTTTATCCAACTTATCAGACTTTACTAGTGGCACATAACTGAAGCAAACACAGCAAAATACTTTCAAGTTTGAAAGAGTAGGTTTAAATCCAGACCAGCCTTCAAGTTTGAAAAAATAATGCAGTGTTGAAAGAATCGAGCCATTTCCATCAGTCTTATTCTTCCTTTCACTCGGACCATAATGTTGTGAAGAGTAGGAAGAAGTGAGTTGATGTGCAATTCCAGCCTCATCACAAAGCTTATTGAATTTTTCTGAGGTGTAACAAGTCTAATGAAAAACTTTTAACCTCCATTGGTAACAGAAGAACTCTGTGGCATCAGCAGATTTAATTTAATCCCACGCATTCTATTCTCAAAGATAAGTATGAACCCCCTTCTGAAGCAGTAATGTCGCCTTCTGGATCTGCATAGTTCTCCTTCCATTTGCTGCTACCAGGAATCTATAGCATCGCCAGCAAAGCTCCTTCAATGGTGTTTTCTCGTCTCATGAGTCTTCTCTGCTCTTGCAAACCTTTAATCTGCTTTTATTTGATTTGCAATGTTGATGAGTCTATCTGAATACTCTTTTGCTGATTTTGATTCCTTCATTCTTTGCATTTCAAACTTTCTGTTTAAGATTAACACTTTCATACCTTTGATCTTCTCATTTTCTTCATATTCCCACTTGAGAAAATCCCAATTATGAAAATTTTCAACATCAAATACTGAAGCTGTAAAAGATATAATACTGATATCGCTTTGTATGCTGTATGGTTTGCTCTCTCAATCGAACCTAGCTCATAATACCTCTTGTTGGTACAAAACAGAAAAAAATTATTTTAAATTATATTGGTCTGAAGCTTCATTAAATACAAAAATTGATAATTAAATCTCCTAAAACATTATATCTTAATCTACTAAAACATAATTGATAACATTTAAATCTCAAACTAACAGAATATTTTAATCTACAAAGACAATGAGGATAGGTACTGAAGCACTATCTCAACAGAATCGTCACTGGGAATAAAGTAGACAAGGGCATGCGCATGCGCGAGGTAGCACTTTCATTGGAAAACAATCCAACTTACGAAGTGAATGGCACCACCATATATGCGACTGAGTCATATGAATGAAATCTTTCTCACCGACTTACAAAGTGAAAATCAATTTAGATATTGAGATTGAAGGGGAAGGGCTCAAAGGGGAAGTTAATCAATTAATATGAGAAAACCTGAAGGTACAGAAGATTAAGATTACACACTCAAGGACAGAAATCATAGAAAGAATTTGTGTAATATGTTAGCAAAGCAAACTTCCTACCATCTACAGAACATTGCAAGTATTGGAAAAATCAAACAAGCAGAGGCAAACAGTATCAAGTAAGTCATCATGAGTTCAACAAAAGGATAATAATTTAGATAAAAGAAAAGAACACACATACCTTAGAATGATACCCTCCACTCGACTCCACCAGATCGCCATGCATCACAAATAATAATAATAATAATAATAATAATAATAACTATGAGTTTGTATATATTTTAAAAACCAACACAAAAGAAGCAAATATGAAGGGATAGAGCCTAACACAAATCCAGGTCAAACACTTAAAATTGATGCTCTTCCCAATACCTCTAGCAGGCAGTAGCCCGCTCATGAGCAAAACAACGGCGTTGTGCCTGCAAAGACTCCAACGCTCTAGTAGTTGGATATTAAGAAAAAGTGGACTAAGTTTATGAAATTCATACTTTTCTATTGAGAATCATGAACCCTTGACAGGTAGAACTTTCTTACCATAACTTTTTACCTTTTTCCACAACGAAGCAAACATATCCGTAAAAGTTGTCATGCTACATAAATATCAAAATCGGCCCATTTTTTAGCATAAAAAACATATATAAAAGGATGGCTAAAAGTGTGACAGAAAATAGGACAGACATGCACCATTTTGCTGTTTATCGATAGGTAGCATAAAATACATAAAAGAAGCATTTAAACATAATAAAGAAATGTAAAACACTCAAATGATGTAAAAATTTGTACATGCATCATGACAAAACAAAGTCATTTCAACAAGTTCTGCAATCACCAAAGTTTATAATGTTAAAGATACAGAGGGAAAATTCCAATGTGAGTTCACGAACAAGTCATATTAGTCTAAGTATCATTGTGAAAGGGGGGTTTTACTCTACAGCTTAATATTTGTACTTTAAAATGAGGCGCACACACACACACACACCCCGACACTTACGTATGTTTGATTGAAAAGATATAGCAATGTCATTGGGTACATCAGTGTGTGTAAGCAATGTTGATACACCGAGGTTGCAAATGAGAATTTGAAAAATATATCAGGAGAAGTCCATCGCCGAGGTTACAATTGAAATTTCAGAAGAATTATCCTTCAATCAAGAATTAATATAATTAATGATATTTATACACAACAAAAGAGAACTACCACAGTTTCAGATATGATTCATCCAAACACAACGTTTAACAAGCATTGCTGCTTGGTCTAAAAGAGAAGCTCTGATACGTCCTTTTAGCATGGATGGATCCAAACAGGACTTTAAGCAAATGACTTTTAATTAGTAGTCTATGTTTCCCTTATAGCTATGTGGTTCTAACTAACTACCAGATAATCACACATTGTTACTCTTCAGTCTTCACACATAATGGAACTCCTCTTAAATCAATTCAGAGGAGAAAATCATTGAACCTAAAAATGTCTGAAGTGCCTTCAAGTATATTTTTAAAAAGAAAGGCAAACGAATTCCCTTATAACATAATCACATACTACACCAGATAGCCTAGCAGTATAGAGAAATAGTTAAGCTTTCAAAAGAAAGGAAAACTGTGTATCTCTTTAAAAATATATGCTCATGAATGATTTTAACAATATCTCACATTGAAAGTAAAGAATTGTGAAACATTGCGCGCACCTGAGTTATAGAACCTCGTCAGTAATGTTAAGACTTAAGAGTCTCTTCATGTTCAGCTGTGTTGAAGATCGATTAACCTGCAAGCAAACACTACAACGATCAAGTTAGTTAAGAATTCAACAAAAGGATAAGAATTTTGATAAAAGAAAAGAACATACATACCTTAGAAGAATACCCTCCATTCCACTCCACAAGATCATCAAAAAAATTGAATAGACTAAAATTCTTACCTTTCTTACCTTTATGAATCATCTGAGTGACATCAAAGTTTTGAGTTTCCGTTTTCGCTGGGTATCCAAGGCATGATGGCTTTGATGATGTTCTACTAAAACCATTTGGTAAGCCCGAATGATAAAGGGATCCCAAGGAGTACGCCTTTTGGGGGCAGGAGGAGTTGATGGATCAGTAACCATTAACAAACGAGATGACATGGAAATGGGAGTTCGCGGTGACGATGGTAACAATGGTGGAGAAGAGTAGTAATACTTCTTCAAAATCGGAAAATGCTGCTTCTGTGTTGGTTGCTTCCATTTTGGTGCAGGCGGAGTTGACAAATTAGCAACCAAACGACACGAGGGTGAAACCGGAGTTCGCGGTGATGATGACGGTGAAGAAGCCATCTGAGGAGGTACTGGTGATACCGTAACAAAAGAAGAATATGATAATGATGAAATCGTCGTCGGAGTTCGAGGGGAATTCATCATCAAAAGTTACACTTATTTTAAAATTTGTATCGATGACAATTTGTCCAATGTACAATATTTATTTTAAACTTTGTATCATTGACAATTTGTCCTATCAATAATAACTATTTTAAAACTTCTA
>Ga0315914_1002129_pt1 | contig 30333 bp, 17 predicted proteins | sample MpolenodulesMG_FD_203920 | JGI IMG/M metagenome (GOLD analysis project Ga0315914, IMG submission 203920) | Medicago polymorpha root nodule microbial communities from Los Angeles, California, United States - elongated nodules | ecosystem: Host-associated > Plants > Roots > Nodule | place: USA...
TCAAACCGTTATATATATATATATATATATATATATATATATATATATATATATTTCACTTAAAAAAATGGTCTCAGATAAAATGGTGAGATCTATATGAACTAAATCCAATAAAGAAGTACTCCCTCCAGTCACATTTATAAGTAAAATTTTACTTTTTAGGTTCATTGAATACCTAATGTATTTGGTCAATAATATATACTAAATACATTAAGTATTCAATGAATCTAAAAAGTAGTATTTTGCTTATAAATATGGCCACATGGAGTAAGAGGCAAAGTGAATATCGAAAAAAGAGTATTCATAACTCTCCTCGTATTTGAATTTATCAAACAATAGATGTGGGACAAAGAGAACAGATGAAACCCTTAAGAGTTGTATGGTTAATAAGATGATTGCATTTTTGGACTCACTCACAAAAGATTGGTTATGGAAACTCGTGTTGTCACACAAAATACGCAAGTCATAAGATGATTCTAAATTTATGAGTCACTTTTCTTAAAGTTAAAAAACTTATTGTCCTATCACAAAAAAAAAGACTTATTATCCACCTCAGCTATTTCCATTTCATTGGTTAAAAAAGATGTTATTGAACTGAAATCAGTAGAAACTAAACATGAATTCAATGTCTATTACGGTTAAAGTTGAAAAAGAATACTTACAATTTTAGATTCACTCAGAAAGAAGATGTATAGAAAGAAAGTCATGCTGTCGCACACAAACATCTTGACATATATGTCCAGCTCAACTTTTTTAGTTTCATTGAGGAAAAATACACAAACAGAAATATATATACACACACCATTTAATCTAACATTGTAATATTGAAGTTATAATTTTTTTTACAACTCTATATATTGTTTTGTGAATGAGAATTTAACTTTATCCTGTTTTATAAGTAGAAAAGATGTTGATTTAGTTATAATAATTTAGGTTATGAAGACAAACTATATATGAGTTTAATATGAAATGCAAGTATGAGTATAGTCTCACTACATATAAGTGACATCGTTCGTGAATGTTTGGAAAGATAAATTTTTGTCACGTCATACGCATGCGATAAGATCATTGCTTCGTCATGGATCAACGAGCTTTCAGCACCATCTCACCGTGACAACAAACATGAAATGATTTATCAAACAATGTAAAAAATATACTCCTTTCATCCCTAATTATAAGACTATTTACAAGAAAGTGTTTTTCCCTAAATATAATATCATCTATAAACTTTTAGATGCATTCATTACTCTTTTTTAACTATACCCTATTAGTACAAGTAATTGTCGTTGAATATGAAAAATCAACATTGAATATGTTTATACATGAAGGGCAATTTGGTTATGGGAACACATTTTTCGGACAAACTCCAACAATTCTTTTTAATACCCGTGATTTTTGTGAAATACTCCTATACTAAGTGGGTGCGATCATTAATTTGTTTTCACCCAAAAAAAATCATTAATTTGAACAAAAACTATTGTAAATGGTCACAATTGTTATGGACATTTTGGTAAATTGAAACACAATAATTGCTTAGGAGTTCTATAAATCAAGACTTAAGCAGTTTCAATTCTGAACACACTCTAAAGCATAGTTTGAGTAACCTACCTTTGCTAAGCAAAAATACCTATGGAAACCATTGATCTTACATACTTCCTTGACTCCGCTCCATCAATACCCATATCTTCATCTGTTGCACCAATGATACATAATTTTGATTCTACCAATCCTAATCTTCACCACCAACACCAAACTACCTTTTTGGTACCATTAGCTCAAGGACACACCCATCAGTCCCATCAAATGATCACTACCAACTGTCCTCAATCTGACACACATGGTGGTAGCCTAATTGATAGGGTTCACCGACCGTTACCTGGATCAAACACCATGCCATTCCCAAGTGGATCTAGGCACATGGTGTCTTGGAGTCAGACAGAGCATGAGTAATTGCATCTCTCAACCTTAACTTTTTTTTATTGTTACGATGTCATGCACTTCTACAACAAAATTTAATTTTTCAAAGACAAAAATGAAAAATTTGTCGATAATTTTTTAGTTAAATGTTAAAAAACCCCAATTTTTTTCTTTCCCTAATATCTGTCATTATTTTAACTTTTCTTTGTAATACTCTTTATACTCTCATTTCTACTCCACTTCTTGGCCATTATTTAAACTTTTCTGGTAGTGAGACAAAATTAAGAGATAGAAATAAAAAAAAAATGTCTATAAATTTGTCTATAGAAGTGTTAGAGATGTCTAATTTATTGGTAAGTTTTTGTTTTCGACTCTAATACTTATTGTTATTGCAACTTTTTAAGTTGATGCTTTCTATACTTTCATTTCATCTAAAATTATACCTTCATAGGTTTTTAAATAATAAATTTTTGCCAAAAAAGGTTATTAAATAATGTGCAAAGCATTGATTATTGTTGTTGCCTTAAAATTTGATATTTAAATTTGTATTTAATTTTAAAAGCTTTGTGATTAAACTCGCAATTTATCATAGATATTTAACGCATGTTTTATTTTATTTTTGTCTTAGTTTATTTGTGATGGGGCTGATTAGGTATGGACAAGGGAGATGGAGTAAAATTGTTGAGAACTATGTATGCAACAAGACTCCACAACAAGTTCAAAGCTATGCTACTAGTTTCTTCAGACAGCTACCAGACGAATATGTGCATGGTTTAAAGAAAGGAAAATATGATTCCAACGGGATCAACTCATCATCTGCTTCATATAACTCAATGCATAACATGATTGCTATCAATGGTCCTGCAAAGGAAACTCTCACTCTCTTCCCAATTGTTCCAACATATCATGGAGGAGAAGCTAGCAGCAACAACAATACCAATAACTATGAAGCAAGCAATTCCATGACTCTGTCTAGTCCTTCTGCTGGTGATGGAGGAGTTGATTTGGAACTTCATTTGGGTTTATATTAGTGAGACTTTGAAGCATAGGTGGCATGCATGCATGGACAAATTAAGCTAGAATCTTTTGACATCTGGTTCTAGTATATCACCATAATATGTGTCTTGTCATTTTGTAACCTTTTCCTTTTTTTCTGTTTTGTTTTGAATTTGGTTGTTATGATGTTACAGTTTTTATTTTTATGTTATAATATTATGCATGTTGTGTGTCTTGCAAGTTTTCCTCCTTAATATTGTGTTCAGTTACCTTGATTTGATAAAAAATCTAAGTCAAATGTTGAGTTAAATATCAAGCATTAATAAAGGATTGGTTAAATATCTCCCACAAAAGTGATGAATTTGTGGGGTTTTATTATCCTACCAGCTCTCGAGTTACACTTACTGATGACACAGGTTTGTACGTGTGGGGCCTTATTCTCTGAGAGAGTAACTGAATCTAATTAAATTTCTTTAATGTTATGACTTAAAAAATTATCTTTTTTTTTTTTGTATAGTGAAAAATTTATCTCTAATTTTGCAGTAAAATGTTAAAAAAAAAAAATCCAAATTTGTTTTTTTTTCTATCTCCGGTATTTGTCTTTTCTAGCTAGTACTTTTTTACACTCACTTCTACTCACCTTACTCGCCATTATTTCAACTTTTCTAGTTGCGCTTTTCTTACTCTCATTGTTTATGCTCATTTTTGCACTTAATTCCTAGAAGGAAAAGTTTTAATCCAGACAAAAATTATAGATAGAAAAATAAAAAAATTGTCTATAATTTATTTTATTATTTGTTAGAGACCAAACAATTTTTTATTTTCATCTCTAATATTTATCCTTATTTTAATTTTTTTTTATTATAATGCTTTTTATAAACCCATTGTACTTCAATTACTCATTTATAGGTTATTATATAATGTGTAAGCATCGATTATTGTTGCCACTTAAAATTTGTTATTGATATTTCTTTTTGATTTTTAATGTTTTGGGACTAAACTCACAATTTAACATTGATATTTTATACAAGTTTTTATTTTGTCTTGACTTATATTTTATGGGACTGGTTGAGTATGGAAAAGGGAAATGAAACAAAATTGTAAAGCACTATTTATGAAACACGACACCACATCAAGTTCAGTGCAATGCTACTGTATATAGCTTCTTCAAGTACCTACCAACGACATATGTGCATGGTTTAAGGAATAGGAACGTTATTGCAAATCCCCACCAATCTGCTTCTAACAGAAACATTAATTCATCATCTGATAATTCATATTATTAGTGTCTAATATGATTGCTAACAATGGTCCTGCTAAGGAAACTCTTACTCTTTTTCCAGAGAAATCTCCTTTTTATTACAATGTTCCAAAATATTATGGAGTGGAAGCTAGTTGCAGCAACAACACCAACATTTGTGAAGAAAGCACTTCCATATTCCGTCTATTTTTTTTTTATCCGCAAGGAAGAGCTTTATTAAAAATAAATGAGACAAGTATAAGTAATACTCAACCCACAAGTTGAGAATAAATACATACGATACTCAACCTAGTGCTTAGTACTTCTTCTGGTAATGGAGAAGTTGATGTGGATGATAGGGTAAATGATGTTTCTCTGTTATAGGACAGAGAATGAACCTCCTAAAGAATGAAAGATAAGGAAAAGAGTGAGTACATGATCTTATATAGACAATATTATTCTAGATCCTTCCTAACAACTAGTGATTCACCAATCTTCTAGAACAAATGAGTCATCATTTAATTCCTAAGATAGTCATTCCACTTTTATTGTTGATCCTTTTGGGCCTCCCTAACTCATTGGAATAGATCTTCGATCCTAATTCATTGTAGCTTGTATCCTTACTCGTATCAGTGGAACTTCGCTTAGTGAGACAGCTTGAAACATATGTGTCATGTATGCATGCATACCACAATATGTGGCTTTTCATTTGTAATGTTTTCCTTTTAGTTTTCTGTCATGAATTTGGCTGATTCTGATGTTGTAGTTTTTATTTTATGTTATTATATTATGCATTTTGCGTCTAGCAAGTTTTTCCTTCTTATGTAACATATAGATCATTTTATTGAATAATCGTCTTGTAGGGCAAAAGGTCAAGATATTTTATAATTTGTTCATTATCACTACTTTGTGATGCTTGAGATCATAAAAAATCGCAGCCAATTATTGTTGATGCGGTTTTCTGTCTTTTTTTTTCCTTTCATTTGAATAATGATATTTGGACACCTAATTCTCCAACATCTATTTAACATTTTATTTTCTCTTCATCTCTCTTCTTATTACGTCCCTATATATTACATATATCACATCACTCTCTTGATTTCTTTCTTTAATGCGAGAGGAAGCGTTTCAAAGAGTGTACCTAATTGTTCCAATAAATAATATAATCTGAAAAGGTGACAGCAAAGGGTGCGCTGCAATTCGTTGGTTTGCAAATCAACATTTGACATTGTAAACTCTTAGATATCGATTTTGGTTTTCACTTATAGAAAACAAAAAAATCATTTCCAACAGTTTCCCATTTATTATTCCACTTAATTAGTCCATTAGAAATTATACCGACTTCATTTTGAAATAATTGTTGCTTTATATATAAAAATGGTTCAATAAACGTCATTTTATTTTTTCAATGCGACATTAATTATCTCTCGCTAATTCTACCGAAAAATCATTGAGTTTCATTACCATGCATTGTCAATGTAAACTAATTTACACTGTCAACATAACACAACCAATCTTGTGCTTGAATTTAGAGTGAGTCAAATTTTTAATTGACTTTATAAAAACTCTTTACATGATTGATATAAATACACACACACAATCTTCAATTTATATTGTTAACATCATTTAAAGTCGTTATATTTCACTATATACTTTTTCAATGAAAAGCAACCAATAGTCAATAAATATAATTTTTGGAAATTGCAACATTTTTCAATTTATTACTTTAAAAGTAAAGGAGTCTAATGACATAATCAAAAATAGGAAAAATGAGGAGTTATAGCAACATTATTTCTTCAATGTTTACTCTCTCTTTTTTAGTGAAATTTATGTGAATGAACACTAAAAAATTTGATCTCAGATAAAATGGTGAGATCTATATGAACTTAATTAATCCAATAAAAAAGTAAGGGGTAAAGTGAATATTGGAAAAAAAAAAATTCATAACTCTATTCATATTTGAATTTATCGAACAATAGATGTAGGACAAAGAGAAGATGAAACCCCCAAGTGTTGCATGGTTAATAAGATGATTGCATTTTCGGACTCACTCACAAAATATTCGTTATGGAAACTCATGTTGTCACACAAAATCCGCAAGTCAGAAGATGATTCTAAATTTATGAGTGCACTTTTCTCAAAGTTAAAAAACTTATCGTCCACCTCAACTATTTCCATTTCATTGGTTAAGAAAGATGTTATTGAACTGAAATCAGCAGAAAGATAAACATGAATTCAATGTCTATTACAAATTCACTCACAAAGAAGATGTACATAAAAAAAGTTATGTTGTCACACACACAACATCTTGACATATATGTCCATGCTCAACTTTTTTAGTTTCGTTGTGGAAAAATACACACACACATATATAGATATATATATATATATATATATATATATATATATATATATATATAGACACACACACACAATATAATCTAACATCGTAATATTCAAGTTATATATTTTTTTACAACTTTATATATTGTTCCGTGGATGAGAATTTAACCTTATCCTGTTTTAAAAGTAGAAAAGATGTTGATTTAGTTATAATAATTTTGTTTATAAAGAAAAACTATATATGAGTTTAATATGAAATGCAAACATAAGTATAGTCTCACTGTATATAAGTGACATCATTCGTGTGTGTTTGGAAAGATAGATTTTTGTCACGTCATATGCTTGCGATAAGATCAATGATTCGTCATGGATCAACGAGCTTTCAACACCATCTCACTGTGACACCAAACATGCAAATAATTTATCAAGATGATACTAAAAATATACTCCTTCCATCCCTAATTATAAGACAATTTACAAAAAAAGTGTTTGTCCTAAAATATAATATTATCTCTAAACTTTTAGATGCATTCTTTACACTTTTTTCAACTTTACCCTTTATTAATACTAGTAATTGTCTTTGAATATGAAAAATCAACATTGAATATATTTATACATAAAGGGGAATTTGATAATAGGTACACATTTTTCAAACAAATTTATTACTTCAACAGTTTTTTTTAATACCCTTGAGTTTTGTAAAATACTCCTATATTAAGGGACGGAAGGAGTGAATATATTTATATTGAAGTCGGTGGAATCATTAAAATGAACAAAAACTATTGTAAATCGTAACAATTTTATGGACATTTCGGTAAATTGAAACATAATAATTGCTTAGGAGTTCTATAAATTAAGACTCAAGCAGTTTCAAATGTAAACACACTCCAAAACATAGTTTGAGTAACCTACCTTTGCTAAGCAAAAATGCCTATCGAGACCATTGATCTTACGTACTTCCTTGACTCCCCTCCATCAATACCCTTATCTTCATCTGTTGCACCAATGATACTTAATTTTGATTCTACCAATCCTAATCTTAACCACCAACACCAATCTACTTTTTCAGTACCATCAGCTCAAGGACACACCCATCAGTCCCATCAAATGATCACTACCAACCGTCCTCAAACTGGCACACAAGGTGGTAGCCTAATTGCTAGGGTTCTCCGACCGTTACCTGGATCAAACAACATGCCAATCCCAAATGGATCTAGGCGCATGGTGACTTGGAGTCAAAGAGAGCATGAGTAATTGCATCTGTCAACCTTAAATCTAATTATTTTTTATTGTTACAATATCACTGCACTTCCACAAACAAAAAAAATATTTAGACAAAAAAATGCAAAATTTGTCTCTAATTTTTTAGTAAAATGTTAAAGAACCCCAATTTTTTTTGTTTCCCTAATATTTGTCATTATTTTAACTTTTCTTTATAATACTCTTTATACTCTCATTTCTACTCCACTTATTGGCCATTATTTCAACTTTTCTGGCAAAGATATTCTTACTCTCCTTTCTACTTATTTTTTAGTAGAAATAACTTGAAATAGAGACAAAATTAAGCGATAGAAATAAAAAAAATTGTCTATAATTTTGTCAATATAAGTGTTAAAGACGTCAAATTTATTGATCAAATTTTGTTTTTGTCTCTAATACTTATCGTTCTTTCAACTTTTTAAGTTAATGCTTTCTATACTTTCAATTCATCTCCAATTAAACCTTCATAGGTTATTAAATAATAAATTTTTGCCAAAAAAGGTTATTAAATAATGTGCAAAGCATTGATTATTGTGGTTGCCTTCAAATTTGATATTTAAATTTGTATTTAATTTTAAAAGCTTTGTGATTAAACTCGCAGTTTATCATAGATATTAATTTAACGCATGTTTTTATTTTATTTTTGTATTAGTTTATTTGTGATGGGACTGATTAGGTATGGACAAGGGAGATGGAGTAAAATTGCTGAGAACTATGTATGCAACAAGACTCCACAACAAATTCAAAGCTATGCTGCTAGCTTCTACAGACAGCTACCAGACGAATATGTGCATGGTTTAAAGAAAGGAAAACATGCTTCCAACGGGATCAACTCATCATCTGCTTCATATAACTCAATGCATAACATGATTGCTATCAATGGTCCTGCAAAGGAAACTTTCCCTCTCTTCCCAGTTGTTCCAACATATCATGGAGGAGAAGCTAGCAGCAACAACAATACCAACAACTATGAAGCAAGCACTTCCATGACTCTGCCTAGTCCTTCTGCTGGTGATGGAGGAGTTGATTTGGAACTTCGTTTGGGTTTATATCAGTGAGACTTTGAAGCATAGGTGTCATGCATGCATGGACATATTAAGCTAGAATCTTTAGACAGTTAGCTCTGGTATATCCCCATAATATGTGTCTTGTCATTTTGTAACCTTTTCCTTTTCCTGTTTTGTTTTGAATTTGGTTTGTTATGATGTTGCAGTTTTTATTTTATGTTATAATATTATGCATGTTGTGTCTTGCCAGTTTTCCTCCTTAATATTGTGTTCAGTTAGATTATCAACCTTGATATGATAAAAAATGTCAATCAAATATTGTGTTCAGTTACCATCGAGGACTTATTGTTCAGCTTAATTTTTTGTTTCATTGTAGAAAGGCGCATATGCACACACACTATAATTAAAAAAGAGATTTTATTCTTGGAAATGACATTTATAATGATGTTCAAAAGAAATTTCTTTTTCATGGTAATGTTTCATTTAACACTTTAATATTGTAGAAATTGACTTTTTCTACGTAAAACTTATAATAGCATGACCCATATAAAAAACGAGTCTTGCTAACAAATGATGTTAAGAAAGACATTTGTTAATGATTCAAAAATGAAAACAATTGATAACTTTCATGTAGAGAAATTTGCTTTTTGATGTTTCAATGTGTTGAATACACAAATCGCAAGATAAAATTTTCACTTAAACTTTTTATCCCATCTCTCATGAAAAAAATACAATCTAGTTTTACAGAAATGTCCATTATTTTTTCATGTATTGTCTTATTTATTATTTATTTTATCAGAGGAAAATATTAATTCTATAACATTGTAATATTCAAGTTATATTATTTTACAAACCTATATATGGCAACGTGAATGAGAATTCACCTTGTTATGTTTTATAAGTAGCAAAGATGCTGATTTAGTTTCAATAATTTAGTTTATGAAGATAAGCTATATGTGAGTTTGATATTAAATGTAAACAAGAGTGTATGTCACTACATACAAGTGACATCATTGGCGTGTGTTTGGAAATGTACACTTTTTGTGGCGTCATATGCATGTGATAAGATCACTGCTTTTTTATGGATCATCGGACCCGCGAGCTTTGGCACCATCTAACTGACTCTAAACATGTAAATAACTTATCAAAACAATGCCAAAAATGTAAATAAATTTATATTTAAAGAGGTGGGTTTATAAATTTATTTTCACCAAGAAAATATCATTTAATTGGTCCCTGTGAGCTTAGCTCAGTTGGTAGAGACATTGCATAATTTATGCAAGGGCCGGAGTTCGAACCCTAGACATCACACTTCTCGACATTTAATTGTGTGAGCTCTAACAACTAAGCTACTAGACCAAAAAAAAAAATCATTTAATTGAACAAATTACTATTAAATTGTGACAACTTCTATGGTTATTCTGGTAATTTGAGGAGTTTAGAGTGGTTAATTGAGTTTATTGTACACATATGGAAGCAAAACATGTATTGAAAAAAGATGAAATTTAATGCAACCATTGGTAATATAAACATCAAGAATAAGAGTATTTTAGAAAATGAGCGAAACTTATTTTTCACAAAAATAAAAAGAATAAATAATACTAGCAATTTATTTTTATGTTTTAATTCAATCTTAGACTAATTTATTTTTGATGAAGTCTTGCATAGTCACCATAATTTGAGCACACAATTTGGACACGTATACATTAATACATTTTAGTGTGTGATTGTGTCCAAATAAAACGTCTAAATACCGGCGACCAAATGAGTAGTGTCATTCCTTTATTTTTATGAGACACAATATTTAAAAAATATATTTTAATAAAAAGATGGTAACTGAACTTGTACACATTAGGTATTTTGTTTTTAACGGTATCCATTAAGTATTGATCGAAGAATCAACCATGGTCCATGGGAATGTTACTGTAAGATATATCTGAGTGTTAAACATAAACTATAAGAAGAGCAATTAGCAAAGTCAATCAACAATGGGAATGTTATATGGTATGTGCACCATATAATTTGAACTATTTAGCTTGACGGTGCAGCTAACTATGAGTTGTTAGTTAGTAACTAACTCTTATTTGGCAACCTAATGAGTTGTACTATTATATGATGCCCATACCATATCATGTTAAAGAACTTTGGTTAGACTAGAATTGGTTAAAAGAACAAAGTTCTTAAGTTTTGATGATAATAAGGTATATACGAAACATGTTTGAGAACAATTTGGATTCTCTAGTGTGTCTTTAACTGTGCAGGAAATTATATGTACAAGAGAAGTTTTGTCTCTCGACCAAGCCAAAGCTTTGAACATGAAGTCAAAGTTATGTACCGGTGAACGTTATGGACAAGTATAAACTCTAGACTTTGATGAGCATGTCATAGATAAATACAAGACTCTCTATCAAGATTTAGGCCATTTTTGTGGAAGTCAGTGATGTGGTTCAAGCCTCTAGACTAAGATCCTTTGTACCATCATTGAGTTAAGGATTTATTAATGATGCATGCAACGGCTATGTTCTTATCAAGGAAAGTATATTCAGACTTAAGTCAGGGAGTAGTATTCTTTTAAAGCATCACCGGTGGAACCTAGTGTAGGAAGAGTGAAGAAGAAAAAACATGAGAGATACACTCTAAGTGTATTATAATTCATATATGTTTGCTACTTTTAGAGTTTGTGTAAACACAATAATTTTGTAAATCAACTTATTATTTGTAAATCTTTAAATTGAGATTATGAAGTCTTCTAGGTTTAGATAAGATAATCTAGAACTAGGTTGTCTTAGTCTTGTTGTAATCAGATGTTGATTATAGTGAAAGAAGTCCATAGGAAGTGCAAGAGGAATGGACGTAATCTCTAGTTGGGATGAACCATAATAAATACTTTGTGTCATCTCTTATCCCTCATTTCTTTATTTTCTGTTGTTATATGTTTTCAAGTATCTTAAAAAAGAGATTCAATAAGAGACCAACAAAATTCAAACCCCCCCTCCTTTTGTTTTTTCACCTTCATTTTTCTTTATTGTCTCTGAAGTATCATTTAACCTATTAGAGAAAAATATGGCTTTCTATGTGTCCTCCCCCACATCCAAAAGTGACTCCACAAATGACTCATATATGACATCTCTCTAACCATCCTTTGTTTAGTGGTGACGTAGAACAATTTGTTTGGTGGAAAAACAAGTTATACATTTCTTGCTTTATTCAAGGTGAAGACATATGTGATGTCATTAAAGATGGCACCTTTGTTCCAGTTGATAAAGATGGAATGGACTTAAACAGTAAGGGTTTGAATGCTAATGAAACTAAGGAAAATAAAAAGCATCACAAGGCCATAAACATTCTAGTAAATGCCTTATAGTTCAAGGAGTTAAAAAAAAAAAATGATAAATATACTCGAAATAATATCTTTAATTCTTTTTGTGCCACATATGAAGGAAATCAAAAAATCAAATAGGTGAAAGCTAACTAGCTGGTTCAACTGTATGAAACCTTCAGGATGAAGAAGACATTGAAACCATGTTCTCAGGTTTCAAGTCATGGTATATCTGGTATGTAGGTACTATACAAAAGTTACACTACTAAGGATCATGTCGATAAGATTTTTAGAAGTCTACATTTCAAGTGGATATACCCAAAGTTAAAACCATTCAAGAAACTAAAGACCTGAACAAGTTGGGTCTAGAGTCCATCATTAGCTACCTGATGAGTCATAAGTTGGAGTTGATCATGACAGCTAGCCTAAACCAAGAGTCAAATCCATAACGCTCAAATAAAAAGGTAAAACGATAAAAGCTCTTCAGGATGATGAAGAATCTCCATAGGAAGTTGATGAAGATGTTGGAGTTTCCGATGATGATGAGCTGGAATTCCTACTACGGAGAGTTCAAATCTATGGCAGCAGAAAGACAGAGTTCTAAGAAAATGTGATTTTCCTTCTAGATGTTCAAGTTTCAAGGAGAATAAAGAATAACCAAACAACTGCTTTCACTTCAAGAGACTTGACCACTTAAAAGTTAATTTTCCTAAGCTTCTTAATGAAAGACCAAAGAAGGACATCTTCTAAAACAAGGTCAAAAAGAGTATTATGGCAACATGGGAGGGTCTTGATAAAGAATTAGATAATGATGAGGAAACTACTTTTGCACTCATAACAACATCCTCTAGACTTGATTCATATTCTGATAGTGACAATGATGATGAGATTTTCTTAGCAACAAAGTTAAGACAACAATAACGGTACCTGGACAATGGTTGCTAACGATACATGACATGAGAACATCATATGTTCCAAAGCCAAACACTGATGCAGGGAGGCACAATAGGTTTTGGAGGAAACCAGAAAGAGAAGATCATTAATTAACTCAGGAACTATCGGTAATTCTTCTTTCCCTTTTATTCATAATGTTTAATTAGTAGATGGAATTAAACATAACATACTGATCATATGTCAATGTGACGGTCATCTCCCCCATTGGTATATGGAAACTACTAGTCTCCTCATGCCACCTGACTCAGATTATGGAACCCTTTCTAAAGAAGTCGATCAAGATCGAAAGCTCTAATTGGATCCCAATACTATTCCAGATGATCTACTGGGCGTGCAAGATCTTCAACCTTACCCCCATGGAACAAGAAAACGGAGTACATGGTCCTCTCGTATCAAAAATAAAAAATAATTAAAGAGTTAATTAAAAATAAAAATAATATATAAAAATATGATAACACTTAAATGAATAGAAAAAATATTAAACACTTAAATCATTCTTGTCAGTCTAGATCTTCAAAACAACATGCATTGCAAATGGGGGCAATAAACATAGATCAGAAGGCCTTTCAGAAAATTCATGAATATCCTCCTCGACATGGTCAGATTGAACATCCTCCTCGACACTATAACTCTACATGGCAACATTAGAAATGCTCCTGAGTCACATGGTATTGATTTGGTGTAGGATCGAGAAGCTGCGACATAGCTAATTGTGGGGTCTCTTCCACATTGGGGTTCCTACGCCCCCTTCCCATCTTAGGCCTAGGGTTCACGGCCATCCTCTCTTGTTGAGCGGTACTGGTCATGTCTCCTTGTCGAGTCTTCTTTTACGTGGGTGTCCAGACCTATCTACACAAAAAATGAAAAAAAAAATCAATTAAAAACTCATTTACACATTTCAAATGTATGATAAAAAAAAACTAACAAAAAAATCAATAATTCATTCAACCCTAAACACTAACATTTCATCCTTTTAATTAAAAATACCTAACAAATAAAACAAAACCGAATATTTCAATAAGTTTTGGAACACTTACTTGTAGTTAGATTAATTAGTTGCTTGAAGTTGAAGAAAATGGATGGAGTTGGTTTAAGGAAGTTTAAAGGGAGTTTGTACAATTTTTCTAAATTTTGAACATATTGGTGATTGTTGTTTTTGTTTTGGAATATGACTAAGATGCAGTTGTAGCTAAATGAGGCTGCCACAAAGACACTTAACTACCACTGGTCAGTCAGTGGCAGTTAACTGCCGCTTGAGCATTAATGTCTTTTCCTTGTGCCTGTGAGCAATTCCTTTGGTGTCAAGTGCAATGTTTTTAATGAAATGAGGGAAAAGATTTGATTCATTAACATCAAGAACTTAAAATTTCTCAAAAGCGCAAAGTTGCCGTTAAACCAATTGATGGGGTAGCGTACCTTTAGAATTTCAATTCTTAAACTTTATACTTTTGTTTTTTTTTAATACAAAAACTGCAAAATTCGCACACATGAGGGGCTGTCAGATGCACCCCTACACACGGGATCATAACCCCTACGCATGAGGTAGCCACTCCACTGCCTCATTCGCCCCTGTGTGTTAGTTCATAATAAACTGTTGTTTGCTTGTATTTCAAGTTGGATCGGTATAAAAAAAAAAACCTCAATTTTCATCTCTTAACCCTAAGTAATGATGTACGATAAATAGAGACCATTGCACATTATTTTATTCATTCAGAAAGCTAGCGGTACCAGGTAAGGGTCAAGCATCAGAGTTTTAAGATAGAAGATCTCCATCCTCCTGTTGTTCTCTCTAGGGTATGTTTTTCCTATCATTTTGTAATGATGTAAGTTGTCATGTGAAACTAAACCTCTTTGATTTCAAGATGAACCCCTTCTTATTAGTTATTTTCATTTAATAAAGGTTTTATTCGGTTTACGATTTTTGTGTCTGATTTAATATGTATATGTCTATTTCTATACTGTATCTCTAGATGAAGCTTAGTAGGATTGACAACCTGAATTCCAACCGAATAAGACAACAATAGTAAATTGCTTAGATTATGAAATAAATTAATTTAATCAAATCTAAAGTATGAATTTAGGGCTATGACTCATCTTTAAGAAATACCGCAATTGTAATTGGTTGAATTACGACAATATTAAAATAAAACTTCCACTGATTCATCACGGGGTCATGTTCTACTTTCTTTAATCCAAAAAGACATTTCACAAAAGTTAATTTCGTATTGGGCAAGACAGATAAAACCCTTCAACCACCTTTAAATCTATTCTTTTATTTGCTTTTTAAATAAATTCCTTTAATTATCAAGCTGAACGACAATTCATGTAAAAACGATAACTTACTAGTTCATTAATTCATACAATTTGGTGCACTTGACTAAATTAACACATCAACATTTTATGCTTTCTAGTAAAATTAATGTTAGTGTTGCTTTTATTAAGACATGTAAAAACTCTGCTGCACATGCTTTAGTCGGGGTTGCTAAAGACCTTGGTTCTAAGTTATGGGTGGGAAATGTCCCCTAGGCTATTGCTGCTATCATTTGTAAGATTCCCCTCTTCTTATTTAATAAATAGCTTCCAATAAAAGAAAAAAAAAACATAGATGTCACCATGCCATCAATGGTGAATTTAATTGTTAAGTTAAGTTAATTAATGCAACAGTTCCTTTAGATTTTTGAGGGGTAATGCAATAAATGCTAGTGATTGGTTTGAATGATTAAAACTAGGACTATATTTCATCCTAACATTTTCCTTTTAAATTAAGAAAATTAGATTAGATATTTAGACAATAGCACCAAAAACATTTGTAAAATAATTAGAGACATTTTATTATATAAAAAAATTATTAATACATCTAGTAATTTTAAAATAAGTCTATGTTTCACTACCAAAAAAATAAGTCTATGTTTAAAAACAAAATAGTATTTAACCTAATTGCAATCTGAAACTTTCTATCAATGGTTTAATTGAACTCAATCAAGCCTTAACATAATCAACCCCATCACGCTTTCTTATGATAGACTTTGAAAAGAAGCATATCTGATTAGTCCAACTCTTTTTCTGCCTGATTAGTGGCTGTGATTTAACATCCCCCTTCTCCACAAGCTCAGCCATGTACTGCACAACTGCCTATATATTGCACCAACACATAATGAAATAGTGAAACTTTTTTTACTAAAGAAAAAAAATTAAACTTGAGATTCAAAAAAATATATCTATTAAATAAATAACTAAATTTAACCAACAGATTTGGTAGGTGTGCTAAGATAGGACAATAAGCCGTGTCTCTTATGTGATTAGAAATTCGATCTTTATATAGTACTGCGTATATATAAAAGAGTATATGTTTGCACTAAAAAAAAAAAGAGTATATGTTTGAAAAGAAAGAAAAAAAAATCAAACCCTTAAAGAGATCTCTGTGTTTTTTTAAAATTTAAAACACTTAATTTGATAATTTGTTTTGTAAAACTATTATACAGAAGGCTTTTTTATTTGGTGTCAAAACGAAAAAACCAAACTAGATACTACTTATTTTAAAAAACTAAAAAAAATAAAAATAAATCAAACAAGTCTGTCTCTAGTTCTAGGTTAAAATGCACCAAATTTTAAAAAAGGGTTAAGAGTGCTTTACCCTCCCTGTAATATAGGTCATTTTCAGGTTTACCCCTGTAAAATATTTTTATTGATTTACCCCTGTAAAATATATATTTTTTCAGAATACCCCCTAATAGGCCATACAAAAACGAATTTTTATTTTTTTTCTTCAAAAATTTTGGTTTTTGTATGGCGGGGGTTTTCTGAAAAAAAAATAAAATTTAAAGGAGGTAAATCAAAAAAAATATTTTAAAGGGGTAAAGCACTATTAGGCATTAACCCTTTAAAAAATAAGAACTTAAAGTTAATAAGGGTAAAAAGAGAAGAAAGTAAAAATATATAAAAAATACCTGTGCTCCCTTTTCAACTATATGTCTTGGAGGAACTTCAAGAGGATTTTCTTCCACTCTCAATACTCGAAGTCTAGTGAGCATTCTAAAAGAATAGGGAAGAGCATGTATTTGATTATTACTAATATCCAATTCCTCAAGCATTTCAAGGTTCCCAATAGACCTTGGCAATGATCTCATATCAGCAAAATTGTTCCCAACATTCATCTTAACAATCTTAGTAGCAAAACACAAACTCTCAGGAACAAACTCCAGCTCATTAAAACTCACATTAAGTTCTTTAAGGTTGATCAAATTCGACATTGTCGTAGGCAATTGTTTAATGTTGTTGTACCGAACAGATAGAATCTCAAGGCTCCGAATTTGTCCTACAGCTTCAGGCAAAGCTTTAAGCCGATTGTAATCGGCACAAAGCTCTTTAAGGGAACAACAATGACCAATTGAATGTGGAATTTCTTCTATGTCATTTGTTTCGATATTCAAAATCTTTAAGTTAACAAGTGACCCGATTGAATCGGGAAGCAAGGATAATTGATTTGAGTTTAAATTAAGCTTTTCGAGTCGCACCAATTTGGAAAGAGAATGTGGTAGAGATGATAGCATGTTTGCACTAACATTTAAGTGAGTCAAGTTAATGAGATTTTCAATAGAATCTGGTAGCTGTGTGATTTGATTTGAATGTAAATCCAAATAGGTTAAAGATGAAAGGTTGCCTATTGTGAAAGGCAAGGTTATGATCCGGTTTTGGGACAAATCCAAAGTGAGTAAAGTTGATAACTTCCCTAATGAATCAGGTAACCAATCAACTTGGTCCTTTAATTTGTTTTGTAGGTTCAGTTCACATGTGCCTTTCTTTGCAGAAATTTCAATTAAGTTGGCTAGTTTTATCAAACTCAACTTGTTTTCACCACCATTTTCTTCACCTACAAAAAAAATATTTTAATAAATATTTTATTTTCAATCAGCATAACTCGCAAGGTTTTAAAAAACACATGCAACCATTGTCTTATTGGGAAATGGATCCTTTAATATGATGTGAGATTCCATTGAAATCTCCACCTTTCTTAAAAGAGTGAAAAACAAGACCAATTTTTTATTTGTATGTCAGATCTTTATTTTATTAGAGTAAAAGATTAATTTTCACTTTAAAAAAAGTTACTTTTTTTTACAGCCCTACAAATTGTGTTGTGACATTGTTCTGTTTTAGTAGCAACAATGCTGATTTAGATTTAGTAATTCTTTCTAAAAAACTATTGATTTACTAATTTGTGAAGACAAAATATATATAAGTTTGGGGTTAAATGCAACCATGAGTATAGTATCTCATTGACATGTAAGTGATGTCATTCACATGTGTATGAAAAGATACATTTTTTGTGGCATCATATGCGTGTAGGCGATAAGATCGAAGTTACGTTATGGAGCGTCAGTCAGACCCACGTGCTTTTATCATTATATCACTGACTCCAAAGATGTGTGTAATCTATTAAAACAAATGTCAAAAGTGTGAATAAATTTATATTTATGGAGGTGAGATCTTTAATTTAAACAAAAACAAATCATTAGTGAGAATTTTCATGGGCATTTTAGTAAATTCAAACAAAGTAGCAAGGTTTTGAAAAGCACATGCAACCATTGTCTCATCAGGGGAATGAATCCTCTAATGTGACATGAGAATTCATTCGAAATCTCAACCTTTCATCCTATAAGAGTGAAAAAAATGGAGAGGATCAATTTCCGTTTTCTAAGCTACAATATTATGATTTCCGCAGTCTTAGAGATATTGAGGGCATAAAGAGAAATTCTACACTATTAAGCATAAAATTCACATAACTATAGTACTATAACCTTCAATTTCTTTCGAAAAATAGAGAGATTCTCAACTTCAACAAATTTAATCACAACAACGATATATGTCATGGCCAATATTTGTCAGCAATTTTTATATCAATATAATTGATTTACCTGAAGTGGATGCATGTTTCATCGAGGAGTTATCCACTATGCTTGGTTTGGATGATAACTTGTGTCCAATTGCATAAGCATCAGTATTGAACTTGAATGTAGACATAGCCTTATTATTCACCAAATAACTGTCATCTTTAGTTAATAATGCTAACTTTGAACCCTTCTTCTCCTTAATCTCAACACCTTCTTTATCGAATAAACTCGAAGAAGAAACAAAATTCTTGGAAGAAGAAGAAGAAGCAGCATCACGGGACTTATTAGAACTCGAAACGCAATTAGAAGTTTTGAGAATGAAATCATCAAATAGAACATGAACTTTTTCGAGTTCTAAGAGTTTAAGAGCATCTCTCTTTTTCTCTTTGCATTCGAAAGACACAATACTTTTCCGCATCTCTTGTAAAATTGTTAAAATCTCTTCCGACATGGAAGAAGAACCTTTGGATTTTCTAGACGATGATGATGAAGAAAATGCTTCTAGTCTCGACGATTCTTCTTTGTCGGCGTTTTCAACCACCATTAGGGCTGCCTCAACTTCTTCTGTTCTTGGCCTTGCTGGTAATGAACTGTGAGTTTTCATTATTTCTTCTACTGCATCTTCTGTTGATCGTGATAATGATGGCGACGGTGATGATAAATCCATTTTTGGTTGTTAGAATTTGGATTATGAAACGGATTTTTGAAAGATGATGTTGATTATGTAGAGTTTAGTTTAGAATTGGAAGTGGATTTCAATTTTGCTTCCTCGGGTTTCTTTTCTGGAGAGGCATTATTATATAGATATATAGATATGAGAAGTGTAATAAACCGTTGATAACGCCTTCAGATACAGTGAAGGAATATACAGAAAAATAAAATAACAATAATTCATGATAATTTCCACCCTAAAATCACGAGACACAAACAACGCATATTTAGCAGAATACTTGGTTTTAAATTAATATAGTTAAATGAATTTTTCTTTTACTTTCATAAAAAATAATCATTTTCTATTTGTTTAAAAAATTATTCAATCTAGTATGAGGAAATGAAGAAATGGACGAACCACATTTATATATACTATATGTTATTGTTTTTTAGTAAGTGTGATTTAGAATTTTTACATTGCTTACAAAAGTGGAGGGTGCGGTTTTTAGTAAAAGTGGTGTCCAACTCATTTGTATGGTTGTTCTGAGTTCAATTTGAATGATCTATCATGTTCCCTTCGTTTGTCAGAGGCGCGATTCAATGAAGAGTTCGGCCGCCTCTTTGCATCAAAAGTCTTATGGATCAAGGGTGTTCGGGCGACATGTTGACTGCCACCAAAGGCGGTGCAAGTAAGTTGAAGAGGAGCATAATGAATTGACAGACTTACACTTGGAGAGAAGATTGTTGTGTATCAAGCGTGAGTTGGAAGTTGCAAGTGTGAGTTAGAATTAGAAGTATCACATTACTTATAAAAGTGGAAATTGAACACTTTATAAATGAGATGACTCATAAAGTTAATATCTTAAGATTTTGGGTAAAGATGTGGCGTCCAACTCACTTGTAATGGTTATGGATCATGATAATACTCTGACTACATAATATATGTGCAAATAGTGATTTTCGTTCCCAAATGTGTAATAAAAAGTCACAATCTAGAATAGTTGTTTATTGTGCACTACGTTAATCAAAATAGTCACTAATGTTAAAGTTGTCTCTCAATGTCGACAATAACTTTTTCTTATATAGATTGATATGACAATAAGTAAGTACTTATAAGAACTAATACGATAGTATTAACGAAACTTTTTAACATCAAAGATTATTTTGACTAACAATGTGTGCATCAAAAACTATTCTAAAATTTTAATATATTGAAGGATTATTATGACTATTCATCATTCGTTCAAGGATGAAAATGATTATTTACCAAATTATTTATTTATATAAAATTTATGGAGGATAACTTTTGTATGACCTTCGAGGAAGGAGCGAAAAATAAAAGAATCAAGAAAAACAATGGCGGTATCATGCTAAATTCAAATAAACATCGTATGATCTGTTTTATATTATAAGCTCAACTTCTGATGAATCAGCTCTTACCAAATATTGATTCTCCCCTTTCCTTGCTAGAGCAATAACATAAGGCATAAAACGCACATATACACTACACTACAATACACAATAGAGTGAGAAAAGTTTTGTATCAATAGATTGATCTCTGCGTAAGGGACTTGAACTTTATTTCCATGTAAGGAGCTTGAACTCTTTAAACAAATTGGTCGCTCAATCTCTATTCTTTCAATTAAAAAGAATAATTCAATTGCAATGTTTGAACTCATCTTGTGCGTCTCATAGCTTTTTGAGTGAAGACTAGTCACGATTTAACGTCAGTAGAAATTTCATACCTATAACATTTTAAGTGGAGATTAGCCACGGCTTAACGGTTGTGAAAGCTTCTTACTTATATAACAAGGTAAAAAAACTGAAAATTTTGTATCACCCACTTTAACTAATATATAAAAAAATTGAAAATTTTGTATCACCCACTCATACCTATCAATTTGAGTGGTACTCGACCCACAAAGATACATAACGAAACACTAAAAAATAAGACAGACGAGAGGATTCAAAAACCATTAGTAAATACGAAACAACGGGTCAATGCTCCTAAACCACAAGGGAGATGTCACATTTCTATCCAAAATTTTAAGACATTAAATGTATGAGTCACCTCTTTTATATATTCAACATTTTACTCGTATATGTGGTAAAATGATATTTATTGATGTTGCATTTCCAAATATAATTAAAACAATTTTTTTAACATTTTCATTATTTTGGGACATGGACAACCCGTAAGCGATGAAACAATGCATATAGAGCATTACCTCAAAGTTTTGAGGGCTCAATTTTTTAAAAATCAAGAAAATTGACTTATAGTAAGAGACATTTACCCTCAATAAATGTCAATTGTTCATAGGTAGAGGTTCATTGATATTTAGGTTGTCTGTTTAATTTTAAATATACTTATGATTTTATCTATAGGTAAAAGATAAACAACAAAAGGATGACTCTTTTAAAAAATGATAGTGTTTTGTTTGGTTTAAATAGACGATGAATTTTTTAAAATTTCGATTTTCTTATTAGAGGTCCATTTTTAATATTTGAACCGGATCTCCAATTTAATTGGATCGGCCATGTTTTTGGATATGCAAACAATTGTTAGCTTCAAGAGTTTTTTCTTTATCAAGTAAAACTAATACAAGTTTAAAGAAATTAAAATAGAAATTAAAATGTTTTTACAGATTTAATTTAAAACTAAACTTATATTAGTATTTTTTTTTCCTCATAGATTTCTTATTATATGTAATCAAATCAGATTGAGACATTATATACACTAAATATCAACACATCATTTAGTTCGTTACATTACATTATATTGTTGAAGTTTTTTGTCATTTATGTTGGTTCGTTTTGAAATCCAGTAGTTTTATGAGTAGAAATCTTTTTTTTTTAAGATAAGATGGGCTCGACTTAACTTCTACATTTTGTTGCTAAGCAAACGGTAAAGTTAGAAATGAGACCGTAGGATATATATGTGGAAATAGTGAGTGGAAAAGTGGGAGCAAAGAGAGGTGGAATGCAAGTACTATTATTATGAATGAAAGGGATGACACGTGGTGATTCACGAGACCCTCCCTAACCCTAACCAGATAGTAAATGCCATATGGCTATGGATATGGATGGATGATACTTACTATTCACGCCATAACCGTTTGCCTTTTGGCTTTAACCCAACCAAACATAACCAACAGAAGCTGATTCATTTCAATTCTATCGCATTCTGCCTCACGTGAAGCCCATGCAAATGTTGCCCTCTTACGTCTTTTCCACACATATAGAAAAGTTTTGTTTATTTCAAGGTGCCTTTGATTATGTTAAAAGAACTATTTGACAAAACATTACAAGACATAATAGCGCAACATAAGATAGAATAGTACAAAATGAACTTTTATGGTATTGAACCATTTTTAATTTTAGACGTTGTTTAGTTGACAAACAACAATTATTTTAAACAATGTGTACTTGAGACAAAAATTTGTATTGTGATAAGAATTTCAGTTTTTGTCGTCCTCCAATTTGTCATGTCCTTGAAACACTTTTACAATTGAACACGTATAAATGAGATGTTTGTTTGTTTGTGTTCTTGTAAAACTGATCAACACTTGGTTTTTGGTCCCCCACAAAATTCAAATTTGTTTAATCATCTTAATGCATTTAAATTTTTGAACGATTTTTTCCACATATATTTATAACATTATAAAAAATTCTTCCACAGAAAATAAAATAAAATCCAAATTTGTTTTCTAAATCTAGATTTTCATTACTTTTATTGTCAATTTTAACGTTTTAAAAAGTTCATATTTAATTAATTTTATGTTAAAAAATTATAATGTTTTTTAAAGAAAATTGTATAATGTTCCAAGCATGTTTTCAAAAACCCATTCAAATAATTAAAAGTTTAAGAATAATTAAACAAATTTAAATTTAATTGGGACTAAAATTGTGCGTTAAAATTTTTTTAGGAACACAAACATCGCATATTACTTTATAAGGATTAAATTAAAGGACATAAAACCTTTTTTTAGGGAAAGGATATAAAACTTATTTAACCTTAAAATTTATATCATAACACCCATTATACTCATAAACTAATATTATGTGCATCTAAGACAATGTAGAGTGAAAGACAATTAAGACTCCAACCTTAAGCCCCAAAAAAATTTCAACTTTTTTGGTCTACAGAAAATTTTTCAGCTTGTTGCATATAATTATAAATAATTGTAACCTAGCATTTAATAAATAGTTATTTAAATTAGATGAAACTTTTGTAACAAAAAATATGTAGATGAAATTTTGTAATATAATCATGGAGTGCTTACGTAATTTTTGTTTTTTATTTTTTAATTCTCTCAGTTTTCTCTTCTTCTCATCTTCGCTATCTTTTGAACACTTGAGATGAATTGTTGACCAATTGTTTATTTTTTTAAAAGAATTGTTGACCAGTTGTTGATATCAAATTTTTGTGGTAGATACTATGAACTTGAAAAAAAAAGTCATATTCAAGTTTTATTTACAATCAATTTTTTTAAAAAAAGCTAAAATGAAATTTATTAAAATCGCAATGAATCTTAACCAGTACAAGGAGTGCTAGACTATGAGTCTTAAAGTAACAACATGCGAAGAATAGATGGGAAGCCCCCAATGAAAAACCCATACACCCGTGAATCAAAGAAAAACTCCAAAAAACTTATAGGAAACGCCTCGTAATAAAGGGCTATCTCCGAAATCAATAAATAGAAACACCAAAACAAAGCTAACACCACGATCAACGAAACAACATAAACAACAGTTGTAACAAAATCCTCAAACATCGTCACAACTGCCACAAAAACAACTTCCACCACCCACATTCCGCTGCTCGCATACAACCCCTGAACATCAACTTAAAAACCTACACAACAACCAACAACCTTTGTAAAACAGCTAGGAATAAAACCCCAAACACCACCATTAACTCTCCCAAGCACCTTCACCCAAAACACACCTCACAAAGAACCGCAAAAGCCAACCAAAATCTCTTGTACCATCATACAACAAAAAACATAACCATCACTAACCACCACCAAACACCACCACAAAAATCAACAACACTACCACCACCATCACCAAAACTACCATTGACCACCACAAAAACCACCATTAACCCTCACCTAAAAGCAACACCAGCCACCACGCGCAAAAACACCAAAAACCAACACAAGCACCACCACTAAAAACCACCACGAGCCCCGCCACAAAAGACCCAAAATCAGCACCACCATGAAAACCGCCATGAAGCACCACAAACCAACACAACCAAAGATTAAGCGAACCTAGATATGATCCATCACCACCGTCGTGATCGATCCATCACCACCTATGTTGCGAGCAAACATAACCTCCACCACAACCAAGAGAGAAAACAAATCAAATAGTCTGAGACCCACGAAAACAAAACAACCACCGGCAAGCAACCACAATAATTTTTTTTATATAATTGTATCCATAATCCAATATCTTTCATTATGTGAAAGCAATGTGTAAATGTTTTATGTTTTAGCGTAGAAAGGCATGACATTTTTTTAAAAATAAACTTATATCATTTCATTAATCAAAGTATTCAATACAATTTGGTGGATTAACCAAGATTTAGAAATTTGTTGATAATGTGGCTGACTTAATTAGCTAACTCACGAGAAACTTCATTTACTTGTTTCTGCACAAATTCAGCACTAGAGTTTTCATAAAATTGACTAAACATGATCCTATAATCATCAATTATAGTTCCAAATTTTGTAGAATCCATGTTTATTGGATGCAAAACTTTCAACCACCTTTTTTTAATCAAGTTCAAAATCAATAGGTCCTAAGCTTAGCTCGTGAACCCAAAGAGCCGACAACAAACCCAAAGCTTCTCCAATGTCCATATCACACTAAGGTTGATACATTCCGTTTTTGCAAGAAGAAACGCACCAACCTCATCCCGGATGCTCATTCCTATTCCAAAATTTTCATGATTAGTAAAAGAAGCATCAATACTTCATTTCATTCTTTCAATACTCGGTTTGCGACCCAACACTCCCATCAATAGTTGGTCTCACCTGCACCTTTCGAGCTGCATTCCATTCGAATAGCATGGATGTTGCACGTTCCAACACAAAACAGAGCGCATCTACTATATCATTCCATACTTTATTGTTGTGTTGTTTCCACACACTCCAAAGAATGCACGCAAACAGTTGCATCTTCGGAATTTAGATCCTACAGAATTTGAAAGATGATGTTGCTGCATTCCAGCCCTTGCTTCAGAACTGTGTTGAGAGGTGATGATATGGCAGACATATTCCATATATTCCTACTGCTAGGATATGTAAAAAAGATATGGTTGTTGTCTTCTTGTTCTGAATTGCATAACACAATTTAACAGACAATTAACTCTCTTGTCTCATAGACGCATTGGAAGAACATTCATGTATAATCTTCACATATATTTTTTTTGGGGCTTGCTAACTGGTGCCCTCAAGGCAATGGTTAAGGAAACCAAAAGTAGTATATTTATATTGAATTCAACAATGTTTTGACTTTTAAAAAGTTAAATTCTTTACTTTTCACCATTTCCCAATGCAATGTTTCTATTTTTATCATCTTAACCATTGCCCCAAGGGCACTATTTAGCGTTTCCCTTTTTTTTTTTTTTACTTTCGGAGGTACCTTTAGCTTCCATATCAGATCCCGATTCCAATTTCTAGGAATTTTAAATTCTGACGTATCAAGCAACTCATGCATACAGAGCGTGTAAGCACTTCAGACTGAATAAACCCCATTATTGAAAATATGAGCAACCGATTACTGATCAATCAAATATTGATTCTTAAAAAGGTACATCCCACATTTTATGGTCTTGACATATACAGTGTGACACTCTCAAGTTGGAAAGGGGAAAGTCACTATCTGATGCTGAAACCAGAATTGTGTTTCCTCACAATCCAATTATTATATCAAACTGAGATATCATCACCATCTCATATTCTCTATCTACTCTCTGCCTTCAAAATGAACTTAAAGTTGCACACACTTCGCCACACATAGCTAGGTTTGTATCCCAATGTAGATTTAAGAAAATCACATCAAGGGAAATACCTAGCCTTATACATACACACGATGAAATAATTCGGATTTGTCATAATATGCCATCTTTATTTCCCCAACATAGCTAAGTTAAAAACAGGCAAACATTTGAAACTCATTCGACCGTCATTTTTATGCATAGACAATCTATCCTTTGCTTGGGCAACATACTTGCTGAAGAAAATTTTTGACTTCTGGAAATTAATTGCCTGTCTTGATGCTTATTCATTCACTGCTATAATATTTGTCATAATTATCGCTTTAGAAGTCTCAACTTTAAAAAATGGTTATCTTCAAATGAAAGGTAAGAAACTATAGGAGCATTGCAACAAGTTTTAACTCCATGGATATCACCACTAGCCTCTGCTTTCCTTATTAAGGAGGGCATACCTTCTGCACAAATATAAATAGATATCGCGACAGATGACCTCCTTGTCCCATTCCTTGTCTTAATGGTTTGATTTTACAGAAGAAGAAAAAAAGATCCTCAAAATCTAAATTTTGGCTAAAAGATAAATAGAATAAAGCTAAAAATTGTTTCCACCAATGACAAAATTAGAGATGTCAGTTTGATTAATATTCATCATGTATCCGCAAAACAAAACAAAAAAAAACACAACATCTGATGTAAAAAAAAATTGCTTGATATAGCATTTTTCATGGATATGGGTAAAAGTACTTTAGCAACCTTCCAGCCTCGCACAAATTTTTAATTTATAGTAGGATATACAAACAAAGATTAAATCACAATCAATATCCCTTGGTACGAATTTTTACTAGGACTATACCAACTACCAAGTATCCAAACCAAGAAATGTAAGATAAACTTTTGGTCTACAAAGATTAGGTCTATAATCATCATACATTGAGTATTACATTAATAAAATGAACTATAGTTGGGCTGCTCGTTTGTTAGAAGGTTGACCCATATTGACCCAAGTAGAGTTGCTGCAAAAAAAAAAAAAAATCATAAACAAAATTTCAACAGTAGATAGGTGTAAGAAAAGAGTTTTGTTTCATAAACATAATAAATACAAAATGTTACTTTAGCTATAGATTGTAAACCATGACTTTATTATGTATATCTATGTCCTCCAAATGCAGTGCAAAAATATATTTTACAAAAATTATAAGATTGTGTTAAGGTTAATATGATTCATGTAATTAATGACACACTTCATAAAAATTTAATTCAAGAGATATAAGATTGGTTTGGTAGCTGGGTTTATAGATTAATAGAGTAAGGTGATTAGAAGGTTGAAATTTCTATCCCCCACCTTAACATAACACTGAACATTTACTAAAATGTTTTTATTTTGCTATTCCAATAAAAAAAATTAATTAGTTCAACATGATAAGTAAGATATGTTTATTTCTCAAAAAAACATAATTGTAAACCAAATCAAGTGAGGATATAAATGAGGCCATATTTACAGTCAAATAGTTCTATCTAAAAGTGTCTACTAGAAAATGCAAGGATTACAAACTGTGAAGAAGAACTTGAGCTCTTCCCATACTACTATAATTTGAGAAAGAGGATTCAAAAACTAGTCAAGAATTAATTCATCAACAAACAAAGAATTATTTCTGAATAGTAGTATTACAGAAGAAATTGCCCAAATTTTCAAAGCACAACAGACAAGATTCTTGAGCAAAATTTTCAACAGTAATGGCTAAGTAAGTTTATGAGATAGTATGTTCCCAAAATTAAATCAATAATAAATCAACAAGTCCATACAACATAGAATGGAAGAACGTGAAAAACTTGCTAAAACTGAATTAATGAGGTTCACAACTTTACTCACAAATAGACGATAAACGTTTCCCATTTCAATATCAAAGAAAAATATCACTGTTAAAGTTTGAAAGACAGTCTCACATATGGTATTTTAGAAGTTGAGAGACATTTCATGGTTTTGTATATGTCCAGTTTTTCACAAGATCCAAATTCAGATTACTCCTAAGACCAACCAGGATTTGCGTCTGATCCCATTTGGTCGAATGATTGCATATCTGGCAGATTGTTGTTTCCTGTTTGCATGCCACTGTTGTTGGTACCAGTAAAGCTATTCATGCCTTCAGGGAAAAGTTGATGTTGGAAGAAAGTTGGTTGCTTATTGTGCTGCTACTCATTCATCTGGAAAGCAAAGGTTAGGTTATGCTGAAGCTTGGCTTGATATGGTGCGAGCTCGCCGTGCTTCCCCTGCTTTTGACCTTCCAGTATTGCCATTATCAACTCCTCATTCTCCTCCAACCACTTTTGAATCTGCTCGGTTGTTAACACGGTGAGAGAAGGATCAGCTTTCATCATTATTGTGCTTCTTGAAAAAAAAGTTGAGAGTGTGAAACGAAAGTGAAAACATGAATCAAACGCAAAAACCCTAGCGTTATATTCTTTATAAACAACCATATTCTTTATAAACATTTTTATTATAAGAATACAACATTCACATTATGTCTCTACATCTAAATGCTCTATTAATGACATAACAACTGGTTACATATACATTAAATTTAATGGATATTGAGAAATATATGAACAAAGGTTCAACCACAATCAATATCCCTTGGAAATAACATTGAAAACAATTATTTTCCGTCATTTTATTTTAAAGATTTTAAATCTTATTTCCTACATCGTCTAAATGTTTAAAATAACTTACCATCACTCACTAAAATATGCCATCGAGGTAACTTAAAGCTATGAGATTAAAATAGTGCTCATCAAATTAAGGTCAAATAAGGTCAATCAAAAAACAAAATAAATTATAATAGATCTAGGATATTGTATACTAATTTCATAATTATTGAAATTTAAGACAAAATCATTATGTACTTCATACGTACCAAAAGCTCATATTTAATCAAAGAAATCACACTCGTTAGAGATTTGTTCTGAACATTACGATAGAGCAAATCATAGTAGATAAGGTATAGAAGTACAATACAACGTCGATAATTTCCATTCCATCAAGCATAAAATAATAGTTCATCAATAAAATTTTGTTGTCTCGCCACAAATCTGAAAGAGAAGAATTAAGACAAGATTAAACAGGAGAAAATAAGCTAAAAATAAATTATTGGTAAAAACAATGGTAGAAGAAGATGAATGGTTTTAGATTTTATATATATAAACTCACAAACGATTTTTTTTCTCCTTACATATCGTAGTCAATTCAACTATAGAAGTAGATCTGTGTGAATAAATCTGATATATGGATGTGCGATAGATAAATATTGAAAACTCAAACGAAAAATAATAAGGGAAAGAGAGAGATGGAGAAAGATGTGTGCAAGCGGCGCCGCTTGTATTGTCAAAGTTAACTTCACTAACTAGACATTTATATAGAATTCATCGGTGAAAGAGTTAGGGTTAGGTTAAGTTTTATATTTAACAATTGCAAAAACTAAATAAAAATTAAATAACTAAATCATAATAAAACTAATGTTTATTTCATTTCTCCAAAGTAAATTATATGCTTCTTTTACAAATAGTGTATTTCTTGTATAAAGTTAAATAAAATTATTATATCAATTTATTAGATATTTAATGATTGAAATTTTTAAAATATTTAAATTAAATAAGTATATACTTTAAATTATTTGAAATATTATAAATAAGCTCAACAATATTTTTTCATCCTTTCCCAAATAAATAAGGAATGGATATCTTAACTATTTTGAGAG
>Ga0315914_1002130_pt1 | contig 30326 bp, 11 predicted proteins | sample MpolenodulesMG_FD_203920 | JGI IMG/M metagenome (GOLD analysis project Ga0315914, IMG submission 203920) | Medicago polymorpha root nodule microbial communities from Los Angeles, California, United States - elongated nodules | ecosystem: Host-associated > Plants > Roots > Nodule | place: USA...
GAAGGTTGGAGGATGGGTACCAGAGTTGTTCCTTGTGGTGGAGAGAGATAGTGAAGGGTGGTGAAGGGGGTTGGTTTGAGGGGATGGTTGTGAGGAAGGTGGGGATGGGGCAGATACTTTGTTTTGGCATGATAGTTTGGTTGGTGGTGTTCTGTTTAGTGTGTTTTTCCGCCGTCTTTTTGATTTAGTTGTTGATAAATCAATTACGATTAGGAATATGGTTCTGCTTGGCTGGGGGGAAGGAGGTGAAGCTTGGGTTTGGAGGCGGAGTTTGTGGGTGTGGGAGGAGAAGATGCTAGCAGAGTGTAGGTTATTATTATCTTATGTTTCTTTGCAGTCTACCTCCCCAGATGTTTGGCAGTGGCTCCCGGATCCTTCAAGGGGGTGCTCAGTTTGTGGTGTCTATGATATGCTCACTACTCAGGAGCATCCACCTGTGTGTTCAGACTTAGAGTTAATTTGGCACAAATAAGTTTCTCCATTTTTGCGTGGCGGTTGCTTCGTGACCGGCTGCCAACTAAGGCGAACTTGGCGAAGCGTGATATTATTTCTCCTTATGATTGGTTTTGCGTGGTTGGGTGTAGCCATGAGGAGGACGTTCAACATTTGTTCCTCTCGTGCAACACGTTTGGTACTCTGTGACACCTAGTGTGGTCGTGGATCAGGTTTGATGGTGCGGATTCTTAGGTGATTACAGACCACTTTCAACAGTTTATTTTTTACACAGTTGGTCTAAAATCGCGGCAGTCTTTTCTTCAACTGATATGGTTATTGTGTGCTTGAATTGTGTGGAATGAGCGTAATAGCATGTTATTTAAGCAGAAAGAAAGAAAACTCTATGCTTCAATTATTGGAAAAGGTTAAGTCTTATTCTTTATGGTGGCTTCAAGCCAAAAGAGTCAGTTTTTTTTTTTTTTGGTATTCATATGTGGTGGTCGAGTCCACTTTTGTGTTTGGATATCGGCTAATTTGTATATGTATTCAGGTGTTGATTTTGTAAATTTTTAGTGGTCTCTTTAGTACGCCTTGTGCTGAAGAGATTGCTTGTTAGTGTTCATATATATCGTATTTGCTTGTTAAAAAAAATAATTTGAATACATTCAACCAAATGTGATTCACATCCACTTACGTTGTTTGGATAGTTTAAACTAAAATTGATTTTGGATGTGTAATTAAAAAATTTGTTTAACTTTTATTTAGAGGAAGTTTTAGTTACAATTAAAATTAGATATTTTGTTTCTAATAAAAATGATTATTTATATATACTTTGGTTTTTAAAGAAACTCTTTAAAAATAAAATACTGGTGGATCTCTTAAACTTTAAAAAAAAATTAATAATAAGAACATTAACTCTTCGTGAATTATGAAAAATATTTTGAATAGACATCTATATTGTTGAATTTAATAATTATTTTTGGGTTAAGTATGTTTAGTATTTGGAAATCACGAGTTTTTAAATTTAATCATTATAAAACTTTTATAGTAATTTTAGTCCTCCATAGTCTTATATTTTGTAAAAAATAGTCTAAATTCTAAAAACTTTTTTAAAAAATGAATATTTTAAGTCCACCAAAATTGTCCTTATATAATATAAATAAGGACTAAAATGAATAAATTTTATAGGAATGAAAAATATATTTAACTTTTTTTTTACGACAGATCGAGGAATCAATTTGATTAACTTTTTTTGAGGCTTATATTATGGACCATTGTTTGGGAAATTAGGTAAAAACACTAACATAGAGCCATATGAAAAGTATAATCAATTTTCTAAGCCTATGTTTGGTTAAACTTCTACACCATCAAAAACATTTCTAGTAGATTTAAAAGTGAAAACTAGAGATTCTAAAATGTTTGGTTCCATTTTTCAAAATTAATTCTCATCTTCAAAAGCAATTTCGGTTGAAGCTGTAATTTCTAACTTTTGAATTAACAAGAATCAATTCCGTAAACTTTTTATGTTAAAATCTACACTTTCCCCTTAATATTTGTTTTTGTTATTTCTAATAATCTAGTAAAAAACAATCTAACACACTCCGAAGAAAAATAGTATTACAGGTCCATTTTGGTATAATCAAAATTCGAATGCATATTTTTCTCCATCTCTGACTCGTAAATTTCATTAACATTCAGTTTCAAACTCCACTGTAAAATATAAAATATGAAACGACACAAAATAAAATTTAAATATATGAAAAATTCCGAAAGTTGGTATATCAGGTTCTTTAAAAGTGAATTCAATATTCTGAATTATAAAGTTAATAACAAAATATTTAAATTTAATTAGCATTGTCATTTAAATTATAAAAAATGGACTTATTTTTCTTTAATGGTGGTCCAAAGTTAGTAAATATCATAAAAATATTTATTTATGTTAAACGATGGTTCAAAGTTAGTAGATAACAAAAAAATATTTATTTATATTAAAATAAATTAAAAGTAGTGCATATTTAATTGTTAAAGTATAGAGTTGTAATTTAAGCATTACATAGAAAGTATATTTCAAACTTCTCTTCGAGAGGGGGGTAATTTACTACTCAATTTCATTGTAGTATTTTTTTCAAGGAATTGTATTTAGTTATTCATTTTCAAATACATTTATTTCGAAAGAGTTTGTTTATATCCTTAAAAAAAAGAGTTTGTTATAGATCACTGATACCGTAACACTACCCAAAATTGAAAAACAAAAAGTTTAAATCAATTTTAAAAAATCATCATTATGCCACATCATTGTCAGTCCAGTTGTCCAAACTAGAAAAAGAGAGCCAACTTTTATGCAGTGAGTGAGTGGAATGACTAATGAAGTACCATTGCTACGGCGTGATAGGGCCATAGTGCCTTATTTTTAGTTTCCAATAAGGCAAATCTATAGGGTCACTAGGCTAGGGTTAGGGTTAGGCTATGATATTGACCTATATATAGACCCTTTATGATGCAATGCATTATAGATTCTATATCAACTATGTTTAGTCTGGTCCCACTTTCCCATAAAAAAAGGTTGGTCCCATATTTCGAACTCTTTTTCCTTTCTATTATTACTCTTTTTTAATTAAGCAAGCAATTGCATTATTTTAGAAAATAATCTTTGATGTTTACCTAACCATGTTCCCCAATTCAATTGCAAGAAAATTGGCACCGTTTGCAACAATCAAATCTTAGTACTCTTTATTTGTTAATGGTTTCATAATGTTTTGGATTTTGTACTAGGAATTAAACTTGATCATAATTCATACTTGTCATTGAAGTGATGGTTCAATTGTTTATATATTTATTTCACATGGAAGGTTGTCATGAATTGCATCTAAATTATGATAATGAATTAGTGATAATCATAATGGTTGAGAAGTTTATTTCATTTTTGTCACATTAGCAACAAATGCAGTTATTATCCTTTCTTTCTTTTTTTTTGTTCAGGAATTATTATCCTTTCTTATAATATATAAATATGAAACTAATATACAGAATAATTTCACATTGGAGATGCAAATGGCAACAGTTAATATTAGTTGTTAATATTAGTTGATTCCATAAAGAAGAAGGAAATTGAATATGTCCATGTACATTATTGTAATCAAGTGAACCCTTTTTTTTTTGTTTCAAACTCAAAGGAGAGAGGTGAAAGCATGGCTAAAGAAAATGAGGAAATTATATTATTCTTCTCATTTAGTTAAAAAGAAAAAATATAAAGGAAAGAGACAAAATGTAATCTATTCATACAAATTTTTTCTCTCCTCATTGAGAAAAGGAGGAAAATATAAAGCTTGTTGATAAAATAATAATCAAAATATGATACAAATATTTTACTAGAGATAAAGAGTTAGTTCTTCATGAAAAGAAAGAAGAGGGAGTAAAATAAACATTTTCCCTAAATGGTACTATATACTTTATAAGATTAAATAAATATATAAAAATAAAAAAAAACTATGAAATTGATAATAAGATTCAAGAAGAAAATCTTTAGGATAAGTATATGCAACAAATTCAATAAGAAATCACCAAATCGGTTCCTTATGATTTAGTTCCCTCAAAATGGAAAGCCTATTTTGATTTTTGCTTTTAAGCATGTCACTTTCTTCCATTTACAACAAGACAGAAAGCCTAAAATGACTCTTCACTATAGTTGAATTCAAAACAAAAAAAGTGCAAGACGTAACCTAAGCCTTAACCTACAAATGCAGGCACAAAAAATTTGCTTGTGGGCAGCCACATAACTTGTGTTGTGGAAATTAATAACACCACCACCCTACACACCCTACTATTCCAAGAATCTATAAGTGGACTTTCAGTGTCAGAACCTGTAGCAGTAGACCGGGCCCTAGTAATACCCAAAATTTAAACAAAAGATATAGCCTAAAATAAATATTGCACTTCATTCTCTCAAAATATAATAAAAAATTGAAGACTTATTTATTTGGTTAAAAAAATTCATAACAAAAACCTACTCCCTTTTGATTGAAATACTTAAAAGAAAATAATAAAATTATTTTGAGTCCTTAGGTTAATTTAAGTTCATGTTCAATAGGTTGCATATTTAAACCTCCACTAACTCTTTTAATATCTTTACACACAAAAAATCTGATGATATATAGCTTATTTTTTTGGTGAAGATGATATATGGGTTATATATTCCTGAGTAAACACTCAATTATTCATTTTTTTAAGAATTGTATTTTAATTTAGTCTTTCATAATTTTCTCGCGGTTTATTTTACTCATTGACAAAAATAAAACTCAAATTAAACTTTTATATTTTTATGTTTTAAACACATTAGTCGATGACTCATGCAAAAATATCATTTATACTCCATCTATTTTAAAATACACGTCCAAGTCAACCACTTCATATATATCCATGCACAATTTTGACTGTTAATATCTTTAATTATCTAAAGTAAAAAATTATAAAAATTTAATATTTTGAAAATATTTGTCGAGACAAATCAAACAACATCTTACATGCTAATATTTGTATTTATACATTAGTTAAAAAATATGGTCAAAGTAAGTCAAATGAATAGTGCACATTGCAAAAATTGAAAATGTGTTTTGAATAGAAACTAATTTATCTTAAATACCAAAATATCAATAACTACTTTGCATTTTATCATTTGCTAAATTAAACACAAAAATTATGAATGATGAAATTGAACCTTCACTCTAACAAAAAAATTATTTACTACTTTATATCTTTTTTATTTTGAGGTGTAATCCTCTAATCTAAACTAATATTTCCATTAATAGTAAGAAAGAAGACTATAGCTTCAAAGTATAATCACAAATTATCCATTTTTGTAACTTTTCTTTATTGAAAATTCAAACATATTTTGCATCAAAAGAATGGAACCATAGTGCTCTGTTCTCTTCTGTTCTGTTCTCATTCTCTCTATATAAATCAACAACACCTCAATAACATAAAACAACATCCTCAAAATCTCAGAGAATTTGTAACTTGTTCCAATGAGTATGTTAGGTCTTAGAGACCTAGTTCTCATAGCTCCATCACCTTCTTCTCTTCAACATCATCATCAACAAAACCAAAACCAAAACCAAAACCAACCCATTTCACATGATCACAATTCAAACCACTCTTTACCTTCATCAGCTTCCTTAAGTGTTGGTTTTGGCATTTTTCCACTTCTCACTGCTACACCTTGCATGCCACAACAACAACAGCCTCAAAACAATGAAGTTCAAGAAAATCCTAGTAACAATAACAATTTTTGGAACCTTAGGATGTGTCCTGAAGTAGTGAATATTCCAAAAAAAGGAGTGATCACTGAAGAAGAGAATCATGGCAAAATGGCTATGATGGAAAATGAAGAGAATGGTGTGTATGGTTCTGAGTATAGAGTTTGTCAAGATTGTGGTAATAGGGCTAAGAAAGATTGTGTGTTTAGAAGATGTAGGACTTGTTGTAAGGGACGTGGTTATGATTGTAGTACTCATTTGAAGAGTACTTGGATTCCTTCGACACGTCGACGGGAACGGGAGGTGGAAATGTTTGCCGGTGGTGGTGGTGGTGGTGGTGATGGTTGTTCTGGTGTTAAGAGACAAAAAGGTTTATTAGGGTCATCACAAAATGCTGCAGCTACTTCTCATAGCTCTAACTCTAATGGTACTACACCTAAGAGTTTTGCTACTAGCTCTTGTCACCAAGGTAGCTTCACTTACTTTTTCTTTTCATTTTTTTTATTTTCTAATTTTTAAATGTTTAGATTGTCAAGGAAATTGGTAGAATCACTATACTTCAAAATTATAGTATTGCTCTCATTTCGTAAAATTCACTGCGATTCCAAACATGTACTTTGTGTATGTCTGGTATCACAATTCACGATGTATGTAGCAGAATCCGATGATCTGTCGTGATTTTGCAAAAGTTACAAAGTCTCGATGACCCGTTTTTTGGAAATCAAGTGGGTCTCGGTGATTTTGACATCCTATTGTAATACCAAACATAGACTATATGTTTTTTATATTTGATGTCACATTAGTATTGTATCTGCAGGGAACATTAATTTGTTCCTTAATGGATTGGCTGCATTTATACATTCACGCGGTTGGAGATTTATATCGTCTGATCTTAACCAAACAATTCATGTTTTAGCTTTGTGTTTTGAATTTGTTTTACGAAATTAGAATGCAAAGTGTCTAATTTAAATCAAATGAATAATATCGTATGATTACATGAATGCGTGGTTATGGTGACCGTAGCGAGTCTGGATTTTTAGTAAATGTAATAATGTAGTCAATTAGTCTTTTTTATAGACAAATATTAATACATTAGTTGTTATGTTAGTATTTTCTCCGTCATCAGAGTTTGAACTCTAGTCCTTTAACGATACCTCAAACAATTACCAAAATTGGTGTTAATTTAGTAGCGTAATTTAAATGTAATTCCACATGAAATTATTATAACTGAAAATTAAGGTTGTTGAAGTGAAAATTCTGTTGAACTGCAGATGCAGGTTTCAAAGAGGGTTTACCAGGTCATGTTAATGCACCAGCTGTATTCAGGTGCCATAGAGTAACTGCTATTGGCAATGGTGAAGATGAATTTGCTTACTTGGCCACAGTTCATATTAGTGGCCATGTTTTCAAAGGGTTTCTCTATGATCATGGTGTTGATGGAAAAAATCCAATGCCTTGTGTTTCAGAACTTCAATTGGGAAATAATTGTAGTGGAAAAAATGGTGAATGTTCTTCTGCAATTGGTGTTCCAAACAATAATGCTTACCCTGCTTCTGCTAGCTAGCCATGAAGATTGCTTATCAGGTACATAATTGGACTTTTGATATATTTTAAAGTTACATTTTGTACCACATTTGTTATATTGTTGAAATAAGTTGATATAACTTGAGCAATGAAAAAAAAAAAAAACTTTTTGATATTTAAAAGATTTTGTGCAAAAATGCTAGCTTGTAGGTATGGCAACGGGGTGGTCAAGGGGTGAGTCGCTGTTACCTCCCTAGAACCGATCCCTGACGGATAGGAAAATAGATATCCATCCCCACCTCCGATGGAGTCTGGTTTCCCCGCCCTTGCTCTTGTATACGAAAATTAAAATTATAGTTACTAGACAGTAATAAAATATAAAAAAAAAAGTTTTGACTAGACGAATAGGTTTGCGGTTGGAGTAGGTATCAACACGTTCATCGTCATACCATCTCCATCTTCGACTTTGATTATCAAGAGAAAACTTAATTTCAACCGCATTGTCGGGCAAAATTGATTTTTCCATCAAATTTGGAGTAGATTTGATTTGTACCCTCAAGGGTGTGGGCCCATTGTCATACCTGGATGAACATTGCACATCTCTGAAAATGCATCACCTCACTTTGATGGGAATTCTGCCAAACCCGTGTACCAATACCAATAATGTGTAACATGTAACCACTGGTCCACTATAATAATGAGGTGGTAGAAACTAAAAAGTGAAAACTATAGTGTGATGTGAAGTGTGTGGGTAAAATGCATCACCACACAACTTGGATACTATAGTAACAAATTTTTTGGCTCATATTTCTCTCTAATACTCCCTCCCTCTTATGCACAATGTTATTAGGCCTAATAATTGAATTGTATTATTTTTCTACTATTTTAGAATTGAGAAATGATATATTGACAACCTTTTGGTTGTCCAACATCGTATATATATACTGTATAGATACTATATCATTTTTTAATTAGTTGTTTCTCTCTCTTATAGTCACATCAATAGTTATAATTGATGTATTTTTATACTAATTGTCTAAAAGTTGTTGATTTTTAGATGTTCATGTAACATTACTCTTTAGAATTTGAGTTGAGTTAAATTCAACTCATAAGCTAGTTTATGAAGTTAGGATAACTTCCCCTTATGATCACTACTTTGGTGGTAGTACTAGTTAATCTGAGATCTCCAACATTATGTCTTGGTTTTTGAATTCACATGGCTTTTATTGTTTGGACTTCACAAGAGGTTTTTTATGAATTACTTTCTCCGGTCTCAAATATAAACAAAAAAAAATATCAATTAAAGTTGATATATCAGATTAATCAGATACATAAACTTTGTTTGACTTTTTTTTTTTTTTTACGTATATTTGAGACCAGAGTAGTAGTATCTACTAGCTGTTTATTGTTATGAAAAAGTATGGCATGCATTTACAACAAAATTAGAGAAAGCAAAAGCTTAGAAATTTTGTGTGTCTTCTGATTTTAAACGTTTGAGATGGTATCAGTGTCATCAACTGATTGATCAATGAACAGTGAACTAATCAAAAAAATAACAAAGACAGTAGTGTTGTAACTTTGGTATACACTAACTTTCTACACTTTTCCTTTTATTTTACTATTGAGATAAAAAATATATATCAAAAGTGAAGTCTATAGTGTATAAATAATACTATTGCTCTTATAAAGGAAGGGTAAAAGAACAGTTTAGAGGGGATTTAGAGTCACTTTAAAAATACCACTTTGGAAAATCAATGGACAGCCATTAAAAAAGGTAGGAATGGTGCACTTCTCAATGTCCATTATATGAGTGTGTATTAGTAAAATTCCACTATCCCTATTATTCTGTCATAAGTGTGACATTTCCACAACCACAGCCTAAACTTTCACATTTTAATTAATCAACTGCTTAGTCTAGAGGTGTTGATTTATCTGCATATAATATTATCTTACTAGTATTATTTTGTTAGTAAATATAGAACTATTTTGAGATTTTTTATAGGACATTTTTAAAAAAAGGTGGTAAATATAGAACTATTGTCTAAATTACACTCCTTAACTAATAAGTAAATTACCTCTCAAAAACATTAATTAGTAAATTGGTTCATAAATACAAAAAGTTAAATTATATAAGGAGCATTTTAAAGAAACTGTCATTAACTAGGAGAGAAATAGTTGATTTTGACTAAAAAATTATTGCATTCCAAACTCCATCTCTTCAATATAATACAATTTTACCCAATTTTTTAGTGTTATAAATTGATGTGACATTTTGATATTTGAAGAGGTAAATGATCAAATGATAAAATACTTGATCAATCTTTCTATTTTCTATAGAATTATACATCTCATAGCTATAATATGTTATTTTAGCAATTTCATTGCTATAATTCAATACTGCTAACTAGTACATAGCCCCTCCCCAAAAATAATCTACTACTAGCCATTCATTTTTATAATTCAAACACTAGCAACATAGGACTAGGAAGGTTTTATTTAATGTCATTCATCAAACACATCTACCTTGGTGTAGACCAAGGTTGTCACCATTTAACTGCAACATTTGTTTGATGGGATGTTTAGAATTCATCTCATTTATTTCAAATTTGGTTTGACTTCAATCTTGATGAAGGAAAAGACAACCATTATTGTATCTTGCAATGAAATATGTAATCAAACAACAATGCCCCTCAATTTATTTATTGTCTATTACCTTACCTAAATGGAAATATTTTACCTAACATAACATCAATTTGTTTAATGTCACGTCTTGCACTTCATATAGTTGGATGAAGGCTATGCACTCCTAACATATTTTACTTAATTTAGAAATCTATTTCTTGCTATATGCTTGTCTTAGTTTCCATAGTTGTTACAAGAATGAAACATCATGGAAAAGAAAGAGTGACATTGACCAAAGCAAACATGCCAATTGGTTAAAGAAATGAGAGAAAGTTTGGAGTGAAAGCAATGTTTTAAAAACCGGACCGAATTTGCGAGTTCACGATTGAATTGGTTGATAACCATCTAGTTTGTTAGTTATGTATTTACTTTGTTTATAACTTTTTACTTATTTATATAAGGATAATGTTACTTTCATTTGGTTAAGGAGTCAAATGTAGTAAGTATTACATTGGAACTTGTGCTGTCAACTCTTTAAAAGCATAAAAAGTGATACTTTCATTTTAAAACTTGCTTTTTTTAGTTTTCTTAGGGGACACTGGTTAACATGACCCTTTATATAATTGTCATCCAATTTAATCATGGCTAAACTGATTGAATCAATCAAATAATGATCTGGAAGTTTCGTCGGTTCAATCTCCGGTCCAGTTTTTAAAGCCATCGAATGAAATGAGAAGAGCTAGGATAGAAACATAAGAGTGGTTGATATACAAGTGTTACAATTTGTTCATACATTTTTATTTTTTTTAAATTCTTTAATGGTTTATTATTGTGGGTGAATTTTAGGACTAACAATATCTTAACTTTTTTTTTGCTAATTTCAGGTGATGGATCCAGTTTCATGAACCAGCAAAGAATGGACGTTTTATCATGCCGTTTTGTTGAGAAAACTAACCATATTCCACTTTAATTGTGTAAATTAATCCTCCCAGTCCCTAATTGCTTACATGCAGACTTAAAGCTTAATGGCCCCTTTGTTAAATATCATGCATTAGATTAGGGACATTAATGTTGCAAAGATTTTATATCCAATGTTTAACTGAAATTTTTAACTTTAGTCGATTCTGTTTTTTTTTGTGTGTGTATGTCTGTCTATATAAATGGAACATTTTATGGTCTTAATCAGTAGAAAACTTACGAAACTGCCAATGATATAATAGAAAAAAAATATTTAATTGTGAAAATGTGCAAAAGCAATCCAAGGAGGGAATTAGTACAAACTTATAAATAAAAAATTGAATCGATGAGACCTTTAGATCATGGTTCAATTGGTTTAAACTATTTAAATTAAGACGAAACATCCACCAAAATGTTCAAATAACTAAATCGTAGATAGTATCAGCTCATGATTTTACATGTTGAATTGTTCGGTTTGTTTTTAAAAAAATTGCTAGAAGCTTTTGGGGAGACTATGATGTTTTAAGATATATGATATATGCAATCTTCCAAAAATGTTTCTAGCAATCTTTTCAAAAGTATCTAGAAACTTTTGGGAAGATTGCTTTGATATATAGTGCTCCAACATCATTTTTGCATGATATATAATAACATCATGTAACTATGATATATGAATAAATATATAGATGTATTAAAATTAAAATTATTTTAAATGAAGATTATAATTTAAAAATCAAATTATCTGTGACATAATAGCTTTCATTTTATATATTTGATCATAACTAGATGAAAGAATTCCATGTTACTACAGTTTTAACTGTTCAAAAAGGAACACAAGGTTCTTTGCCATGAAAGAGCTCTAGTGAAGAAAGAAAAAAACAATGATTAACACACCCTTTTTTAGGACTAGATTATTTCATGTGTGATTTCATATGATATGTAAAACTATGTGACTATCTTTATAATGATTCTCTACCACACAAAAGTAGTGTTCATGGAACATACAAAACCATAACATCATGGAACATGCCCAAGAATCATCATTTTTTTTGACACAGCAATTGTGCACCACCCCATCTGTACATTTTTTCAGCACCAATACCATAGGCCTCATTTTGGAGACTACAGAATGAATCATTTCCAATGTTGCTTATCCCTTTTTGTTGATTCATTTACAATTTTGGAACAACATTGATCTAAGCTACAAGTCTACAACATACATTTGTTGCGAGTATAGCTCATTTGGAGACCGAAAAATCAATGAACATTAGAAACATCGCCGACCTATCATGTCGCAATATAGCTCCTCCATTCAATGTGTCAGTCGCTCGATTTGTCACAGCTATACATGGATGGTCACATGCCGCAAGATGAATGTTTAGCATCAAAACTACGCCCTTTTAAGTATCCTCTACAAAAACTCTGAAGATGAAATCGCGAAAGCGTTTCGAGTATAGCCTTGGATCAACGGCTGAGATTGAAGTTGGATCGTATTGCATTGATTTGTAAGCATGCTCAAGCTTTTTACTAATGTCATAGCCTTGTAATATGTCTATGATGCCAAAAAAGATGATAATATCATACATCTCTCCGGTTGGTTCGCCAACCAACTGAGGACTTTCACATGTGCTTTTCCGCAAAGCCATTTCGGCTCGCGCTGGCATGTTTATACCTAATTGAATCCACCTGAAAAATAAAACAAAATACAAAAAATGAATCAGAAAATGTATGAGAATCAAACAATGTAAAAGTGAAATAGTTCAGTAACAGGATATTTTATGTTTGATCTAATTGGATTCATGTGTAAACAGTGAAAAATAAGGTTATAAAAAATAATTGAAACTTATGCAATGACGAGTTGATTGAAAATATACCGACTAGGATCTACGAGTAGATGATCTGCATCCACTCCTGAAAGACGGGGGCCTCCATCATCGAATTCAGATGGGGTGTGAGCTCCCGAACTGCGACCGCAAGGTGTAACATTGCCACTAGGACTTGTATCTCGAAAGTGAAGACCAACCAACATACTGTAATCCATAATTCTTTCATGTTGAAGAAAGTCACAGTCCCTATCAACTTGTCTGCATGAAGGCATGTTTAGAAATATCTCCGACGTCAAAAAAAAATAAAAATGATCAACTAAATTACAAATATTTGATAGGAAAAACTGTATTAGGGAGGCCTTCTAACTTATATTTAAAGTTTCAAACAGGTTCTTTATCTTTTTATAGTGAAACCATAATTCTTTCATTCATTAAATGTGAGCAAAAATTGCATTCAAGTTCCAAAGAAAAGCCAAAGTGGCATCAAAATTCAAAAGTAAAGACATAAATTACATTTCAAAAGAAGGCTAAAATAAGGTCATTTTGTTCACGGTTTTGGACGGGAATTCATTACAGTTCAACGGTGTTGTCATTTAGAAATATAAACAACATTTTGTCCTAAAAACTATAACTGACTTGTTTGAAACTTTAAATTAAGTTAAATGACCTCTGGTGCAGTTTTCCCTATTTCATATATTAAATATCAAGACACATAAGTCATTTTTAGTTCATAAATCATATGACTAAAAATTGCAGGCAATTATGCAGCTCATACAAGGATGCAACTTTTTTAGTGAAATATGCATGTGCCATTCAACTAAGAGAGGTAACTAGTAATACACTACTCTCAAGTTACCATTGACCTTCCATCAATAACTTCAAAACAGATTTTTTTTCCCAAGAAGCCAATAATATGTTTAATGAAACCAAAACTTATAAAGTGTGGTGTCCTACATGCTACAGGCACACATAAATAGTGGCAGAACAAGCACCAAGCAAGAAATTCACCTGCAAAATTCTTCGAACCAAGACTTCTGCAACCGAAATATAAAATTTAAGTCAAGATCCTTAAGTGTTGTTGTTGGCTCTACTTCTGCCTCCGGTTTATCAGTAGTGCGACCAAACGTCGAACCTTTCAAGTCAAACCGTCTATGGATGACATATTGAGAACAAAATATATTTCCCATGATGACAAAGCGAACCTGAAATTTATGAAATGCAACTGATTATGAATCGAAGTTTTATTTTTATACCAAAGTAAAAGTTTATAAACACCTAGGCATTACCTTCTTTTGTGCACTTCCTGTTAGTTTTACACAATGGAGGCCGAAGAACTTCGTGACCAGCGTATTCTCAAAAGCCCTGACGTGTTTATAATAAGCAGGAAGCATTTTCAGAAAAACCTGCAATCATGTAATATTTTTTGGATTGAAATACGATTCAGTAGATTAATGATCTTTATAATGCAATGCAGGCATCATGTGAAAACTATCACATCAAAGTGGACTAATACATATTTGTGACAAACTTTTAAATTTCTAAACCTATCGTAATTTTTGTACCTTTATAGGCTTATAAAGTGAAGGGTTGAGAGAATCGATAAAAAAGGCTTATATATGTCTAGCCAATGAAAATGGAACTCACTTTTACTTCTGCTTTCTTCATGGTTTTGATCATATACCGGTCATCGTTCGTCAAATAGAAAAAGCTTCCACTTTTTCCAGGAGATGAGAGTTCCCGAAGAGCTTCATTCCCACATATTGATATCATGTAATCAGCAGGATCAACTTTGAACAGCTTTCTGAGAGCCCTGAAAATATAAATGCAATCAAATACACCCTCATGTTCTGTGAATTTAGATAAACAAATGAAATTCCAACACAGTAAGAGACTATTTGTAATACTAGGTTATGAAACAATTGCAATATCAACCATGCACATGAGGCTTCGAAAAATGTTTTTTTTACATTTTCTCAAAACAGATCTAGATTTTTTTAGAAATTTCGAAATACTAAAACATTGTTTTAGTTGTTTCTGAAAATGCATTCTGCCTATCTTACCCTCTATCTTCTCTCTTTCACAATTGTTCACTACTTCAGCCTTTCATCTCCGTGTTAGTAACTTAAAATGAACACAAATTTTGAAAACTGAAAAATACTTTTTGAACATAAATTTCAAGAGTTACTCTCAACAAGTAAACACTTGGTAGATTATGTTACAGAACATGATTCATTCATTCATTCACCTAGTTAGGACCAAAACTTTGCTGACATAAATAAAAACCTGATCATTCAATCCTATGCATACCTGAATACTACCGGACAGTAGTCTTTCCATCTAAATTCGCATGAAGGGTGAGGTGGCGTATGCTTTGATCCTTCTGGTGGAAATCTAGTCCAAACTTTCTCTTTGGGATCAAATGCAGAAGACTTCAAATCAAGTGATGCACTTGGAGCAGGTCTTCCAACGGAATGTCTGTGCAATGGTACAAGAAATTAGTAAATGTGTAGTGAAAATTAGAATCAAGGACGGAAATTTATTTGCTACAGTGTGAAATTCATCATTGCACCATATATAGTTATCAATGTTAATGTTATCAAATTACAACAGTTACCGAGTTTTCATTAGGAAATTTCAATATATATTCTCCACGTGGGCTATACGGGTTTAAATACTAGTACAATACAAGTATCACTCAGAAACAATAAGAGAAGGAAAAAAAACACTATGTTTGGTTTCACTTTTGGAGGAGAAAAAATTGATTCCAAAAGTTGTGGAATTGATTTTGATATTTTTGGTATTATCAAATAAAATTGATTTGGCCTCCAGAATTGATTCTAACTTAAGCTAGAATTTGAAGTTTTTGCCTCTACAATTGACTTTTATCCTCTAATTTATCGTGCAACCCCCTTTTATATACATGTATTCAGACATAAATCACTTAACATTCAGCTCACTTTTAGCAAGAATCTCTTTCTTATTGGTACAATAGCAAGAATCTCTATTACGAAATCAGTTCATTAAAAATCAATTTCTATTACTGCAGAACCAAACACACAATAATTAAGCTCAGCGACACCATAAAGATGATATGAGAGTAAACAAAATACATGAAAACAACAACATTTTTCTGATCAGTATACCTGATACCTAGTTGCAGATTCAACATAAGCTCATAGTTTTTATGTCCTTTAGATATAGTCTCTCCCGGTCTTTTAGGAGCTTTTAATCTCAACCGCGGCGATTTATTCCAGCTTTGAACAGAATTGCCTCCCAACTCATCGAATGCAGATTTCCTACCTCCTTCAGAGCTGTAATTACTAAGCCTTCCATCAGCTGAACTCCGTCTAGGCTTCCCCTTACCACGAGTGCCTTTCTTATGAATTGGTAGTGCTGTTCCTTTATCTTCCTCTAAACCCGGCCAATACAATATCTTGTCCGAAGGATATGTCGTAATGTCCTCACAAGGACAAATCATACAATCAATCAACTCAACAGTGAAAACCTCTTGAGGATCCCATTCGAGATGAGCATCACTAGAACCAGATGGATAATAAGTACCACTTTGTTCTTTAGGATCTTTACTCCAAACACCAACATAAAAACTATCATCACACCACCTAAACGTACCATTCCCTTTCGGCAAACCATTTTCCCAACAACCATCATACCTATTCCCATTTTGCCACATCATTGTACCATTCCCATTAAACAAACCATTCCTCCATTGACCAATATAATGGTTCCCATTTTTCCATTGATACCTACCATGTCCATTTTGCACACCCTTTTTCCACTCACCATCATAAAAATCACCATTAGGATAACTCTCATTACCATCCCCATTTTTCAAATTCATAACCCAATTCCCTTTATAAGTATCACCAGATGAACCTATATAAGTCCCTTTACCATGCATATAAAAAGTCTTGAATTCACCTTCATATGTAGCACCACTAGGCCAACTAAATCTACCTTTCCCCATTGTAAAACCTTGAATCCATTCACCTACATACATACAACCATCAATCCAAAGATACTTACCTTGACCATGTGGAAACTTATCAAGCCATTGTCCTGTGTAAAAATCACCATTAGGCATAGTCTTTTCAACATGACTTACCTCTTGTGAAGACGATGACGACGATTGTTTGTCGTCGTCATCTTCATCATCTACATTGGCTACAGACATTGGTTTGAAAATGCTGTTTGCCCTTTTCTTTGCAGTTGCTGATTTCCTAACTGTTGATTCCCAGGCTTTGACAATGCCATTCAGCTCCCTGCTCATTCTCTTGAAAGTCTCCACTTTGAAAATCTACAATTTTCAAACACCTTCATCCATCAATACCCAAATGAAAAAGATTTGATTTTTCTTCCTCAATGAAGAAACCCAGATGAAAATAATGTTGCAGAATGCATTTCTGCATCAAACCTATAAAGTAAAAAGATTTGATTTTTCTTCCTCAATGAAGAAACCCAGATGAAAAAGTTGTTGGAGAATGCAATTCTACATCAAACCCAGAAATTAAAAACACCCCAAAATTTGAAACAATGACAACATTGTAGGAAATCAAATCAAAATGTTGAAACCAAACACAAGACTATATTTTTATGTTTTTTCTAATGTTGCTGTTTGCAACAACAATAAGAATGGGTTGTGTTTAGATTGTGAAGGAGACAATGTTGTTGTTGTGTTTGACGAGGAAACCAAAACGTTTCTTTGGAACCAATGGAAATTTTTGTTTGTTTTTTCCTTTATTTTCTTTCTTGTTTCAAAAAATTTCGTTTTTTTTCTCTCTCTTTCTCTCTATTTTTTTCTTTGTTTTTGTTTGTTTGTTTTGTTCAATTGGATTCCATTCAACTGTTTTGTGGATTCCGATTTTTGCTCCTAAAAGAATAGAAAACCATACAATTGTAAGAAAGTGAGAGAATGTGTTAGAAAGCAGATTTAGATTGTATGTAGTCAAAACTTAATGCAATTATGATGTTAAGACCGATCTGGTTGTTCAATATTTAAATTTTAAACTAATAGTTTAAGTAAGGGTAGTGTTAAATTGTGTCCTTAGGGCATATGTTAAGAAATCTAAAAAAAAATATTTTTTTAAACTTTGTGCATTCAATTCATTAAAGATTAAATTTAATGCACGCATTTCAATACATTATTTATACATTTAGCTTCTAAACTTGCTCCTTAAGGGCACAAATTAACATTTCCCTTTATAATAAAAAAAATTTGTTTTAAATTTGGATCGTCTGATCGTAATTGTTCGATCAGATTTCTTTTGACTACTTTACTTTATGCAGTTCCAACCACATGCTGACCGAATCTCAGTTGAATGCTTAGGTGTTTATCAAATTCTCAACACCTATATTTTAGAATAGGAAAATGATTGGTAGACCACTCATATTTTCATACCACCTATACACCCCCACATATTTGAGAGGAGAAAGATGAATGAAAGAGAAGAAAGACAAAGTGTTTTTGGAATTTAGGCCACATGTCACATGTTTATGTGGAAGTTTAAGTGTGTATGCCACCTATGGGTGTGCATGTATCACCACTCTTTAAAATATAAGATAGTTTTGTTCTAATTTTAGTATTTTTGTTTTTTGCAAATCCATATATTTGTTATTATCCCTTAATTCGTTGCTCAAATAGATAATGCCAATTGGTGTCGGTCATATGCAAATGTTGTTGAATTTGAATCAATGAGATTTATGTATTCATAGGATGAGAAGTGAAATGGAGAACTAATTTACAATCCTTTTTTCATAACAATTTAATCCCAATCTTTAAGATTACCTTTTAACTAAGTTGGATGCTTTGCATATGATATACTCATGTTTTTTTGCATTTGCATATGGGAGACAACTATTCTATTTAGAAACACGAAAGCTGACATGAAATCTCAATACCAAATACGAATGAGTGTGGACATCGGACATGAGGAAAGGAAAGAAAGACTCAATTTGAGAGAAAACATAATACAAAAGTTCTAAAGAGAAATGTCAATAACATTTTTAACATTCATTTTTTTATTTTGTGAAATTAACGTAAATCCTAAACTTTGAAAATGAATCTCAAATAAAATTAAGAGATTCACATTAATTTTATCCAATAAAATAATCTTAGAGAATGTTAAAAAAAGAGTTTAAAAAACAAATTTCCTTTTTGTATCTGATCTTGATCCATCGAGTAGGGATGTGTTGATTTCGTGAATTTATGTCCACAAATAATCAAAATTCTATCGGAAAATATGTATTTCCTCTTGTTACATTTATAAGCAAGTTTTTCTTTTTTAGATTCATTAAATAATTGATGTATTTGAAGTATAATATAGTTCAGTTACATCACTTATTTAATGAATCTGAAAAAAAGCAAAAAATATTTATAAATGTGATCGGAAGGAGTAATTCGTATGGAATGTGAGAGTCATTCTTTTTACACTTATAGTTACATATATCTCTACAAGAGGTGGGTTAAAAAAAAATTCCAACACTCGTTAATATAAATTTCCGACACTCTTAAATTCGGGGGAGTTTTCAAGTTTGATTTGATTGCGCAAAGCATCAATGAGTTAATAACCTCGTTTGATTGCAGAATTTTAGCAGTGGATAGGATTTTTTGAATCCCCTCTATTTCCATGTTGGATTAAATACAAGCCAATATTCAGTTATGAGACAAGGATTCTAATTAACAAATGAGTTTGTGGGGCAGTATGTCCCTCCAGCTGTTAAGTTTCACCTGCTGATCACTCTAAGATTATACGTGTTATAAAGGGCGTAGGGTTTTCAATCTTATAGGGTCCACTACGCCAACACATAGAGTATTAGAGTAGGGCTCTTTTAGAGGTAATTGAAATATAAAACAATTGGGATTACTAAATTCTCATCTAAAGGCTCTAACTTCGTCTATGAATCTTAAAAGTTCATTACATACTCTCTCTTATCTTAATATGAAACGTTCAAAAAAGTATGACCAAAAATATCTTCTGATGCCTCCAGTTTCTAGGTCTTGGTGTAGTTCCTAGGTATGTCTCACTCCCTAAGGACCACACAAGCATTAAACCATTTATAGAGAGACCAAAAGTGAAATTTGAAATATTTATAGGAATCAAAAGCTTATCTAACCCTTAATTAAAATAATTGGTTAATTAGTTTGGTAAAAAATAGTGGATAAACTAACTCATTAAATTTGAATTATTTGATAAAACTAGCAATTTAATAAACTAATGATTGATTTTTTTTATAAATTCAACAAACTATCATTTTAGAGACCTAGTCAATAGGAAAAGACATGTATCCGTCGACTTAAATGGGCCCAACCTATTAATGATATTAAATAATAGATCAAATACCACTTGCGACCCTTTAAGTTACATAATTATAACAAGTTAGTCTTTTAAGTTTTTTTAGTTACAAATTGGTCCTTTAAGTCAAAAAATATTTGCACCATTATCCTAATTTCATCAAACTCAACCAAAAAGTGTTTATGTGGATGTTTAATGTTAAGTTGGTTTGTCCAAATTCATTGCTCTCAAAACTAGAGCTCATAGGTGTGTTATTCAGTCATGATTCAAAACAAAATTTACCGATTACTTAATTTATAATATTGTTGATCGAATATTTATATGTAAAATTAGGCTTGAAATTCAAAAACAAGAATAAAATGTGTATAAGTGATCATGTTTGATATCATAAGCACTTTTGGACCTACCATCTTAATGTTAAATGGTCTATAAACACTTTTTAACGAAGTTGGCTGAAGAGATGGATGACAGTGTAAATATTCTATGACTTAAAGGACCAATTTGTAGCAAAAAATAACTTAAAGGACCAATTGGTAACAAAAAAAACTCAAAGGACTAATATGTTATAAACATATAACTTAAAGGACCACGAGAGGTATTTGACCTAAATAATATCAAGTTGATTGGTAGATATGATCTAATTGAACTAAGAACTAAAATTTTGACGATTGAAATCTACGATGTAAGTTAATCTAACAAACTATCCCTTTAGAAATTAAGTCAACATGAAAGGACATTTCTCCTTTAATTGGAACGGACCCAACCGACTAAGGATTTTAAATAAAGTCAATTCAATCGTCAAATATGACCTTATTGGACTAATAATCAACTAGGAACTTGTATTTTGACGATCGAATATTAGGTTTAAGATAATCCCTCAATTTATTCTTTCAAAAACCTATTCAACATAACATGACTCTTCTCCGTCAACTGAAACGGACCAACCAACTAATGGTATCAAATAAAATAAATAGAACTGTTAAATATGGCCTATATAGTTTAAGAATAAACCAACAACTCGAAGACGATAAAAATCTTTGGTATAAACAAAATCACTTCAAATATACTTTTGAAAAGAAGAATTTTTATATTACCCGATACAACAAATTTTTATTCCCTTAAAAAGACACATTTTTAATCTGTATGTAATTTTTAGAAGGGTACTGATATTTGTACAACCATTTCTCGACAAATTTTTAGACAATTTTTATTTTTGTCTTTTTTAGGACAAAAATAATAGGGGGAGAAAAAAAGAGATAATAAACGTATAATATGTATGAGAGATATAATTTGTTTCAAAAATTATTACAAAATAGTTTTTTTTAGAAAAACAAAATAGTTGTATGTACATATTTCTCTTTTTAGAAATATGGAGAAAAATAAGTTTTCTCTTAGTAAAGCAGGATAAATCTCACGGAAGAAGAGTATAGGCGATCCAATAATGTGTTAATTCGGTGGTATTCAACTACCTCACAAAATGACAAGTGACCTGGTTAGTCTAGTTTTTTTTGGCTTAATTAGATATTTGATCATTTAATTAATTGTCGGATTTAACTTTGTTCTCATAACTACTAATTATTACATTTTGGTCCTTCAATAATCAATTATGATTCTATAAGTCAATTTAGTCATATATGTTAATTTTAACTCTAAATATCTAAAATGAATCACAAACAATGTGGGCCCACCATAAACCCTTTTATTATTTTTTTTATTTTAACTGTTTGCTCTTTTTTTAAAAAGAGGACCGTTGAATCATAAAAGTTTATTTTATCTTAAAGTGAACCACCAACCCCTATTTTTTCCTCATTTTCTTCATTTCATACCGCCCTCTTCTTCTTTGTAATTTCATGTGATAATCATACACCTCCATCAAATATCTCTAGAAAAATCAACAAACAAAGTTTAAAAATTGATCCTGGGCCATATCAATTAAATAAAAACCTATTACTAAATTAATTAGAACAAATTAATTAAGTAAAAAAAATCAACAAAACCATTCTTTTAACAATCTTGATCTTCTCAACAACAGTCTTCTTTATCTTCAAACAATCTTCATACAAATGCAAACACAAAATCAACAAAGTTCCAATCTTTATTATTACTCTTGTGTGGTTTCCTCTTGTTCTTCGCATAAATAACTTCCAAAGTTTTCACATCTCTACAACAACAACATCATATACCCAAAAATCATAATGAAAAAAGCTCTTAAACATCACGGGATTGAAGCCGATGAACGCGACTTGGGAACGTGGTGGCGCCACCTTAATCAACGGTTTCTCTTCAATTGCTACGGCTTCTTTTCCTTCCCAATAACATTAACACCATCTCTACTTCTCTTGTTTCTGCCACTCATCTGTGTAATTTGAACAAAATTATTAGACGTGAATATGTATATATGATGTGGAATTAAATATATATTTTAAACTATTACCACAGTATTTCTTAGGGGATAGATTTATCTATCCCTTTGTGTGGCACATAGAAGATTTTTCAATTGCACTATTATTTTTTTTTGTTGCCTTTACTATAGCTAGCTACTCATTTTAAAAGAGTAGAAAAAATAAAAGCTTTCCCCTAGACTCGACCTCCATTGCTAATATATTACAATTTTCAAAGCTACTAAACTTGATGGGAAGGAAACTGAGTACAAAAGAGTAGCTGTGTTTTATATTTCATCGCGGCAGCATCTGTGCAAACAAGACATTTGTTTTGACCTGAATATGTTTGCTCCTAATTTAAGAAGGAATTGTAAGATAAAAAGCATATATAGTGCAAAAAATTGAATGAGCTTTATCAGTTGCCACAAGTTGATGGAGCAACCAAAGCCACAAGGTTTCTTCAAGTAAGCAAAACAAAGCACAAAGGCCACAATAAAAAGGAAGTAAAGTAAAGATCCATCATCGTAATGTGCAGTTAATGGTTTTAGAACTTTGGTTAGTAACTCAGTAAAAAACAGCTAGGGAGGATTTTCCTTTACCTCTTCTGGATAGCAGGAGATGCACACTCTGGAAAACTACTAGAAATCCTAAGCCATGCACGGTAATGTTGAGGACGCCCTTCTAGACCAATCACGGTAATTCTAAAATCCTATTGTAAGAACATAATTTGTTTTAAAATGACTAGCAAAAAGCATAATTTAAACCATATTTATAGCACTAAACTAGACATCATTCAAATGAAAATGGATTAGGTGATAGAAGTACAACTTCCTAAGACTGCTGCGCTTTAATAGCAGGGGTTCCAATTTGTTGGAGATTGATATTTTTCTGGTTTAATAATTAATTGTGTTGCTGTTTTCTGTCATAATTAAAGTGTTGCTTGTTTAAGTTTAAGTGTCATAATTAGATTGTTGCTTATTTGGTAAGTAATGCAGTCCTAGGTAATGATGTCTATGGTTCTTAGGTAATGATGACTAGTGCTTAGAGTAGATTTAGTGCAGATTTTATGTTTAGTCTTACAAGCAAACTTATGACTTGACTCTATATATTTGTTATGTATGCTTCAGCTTAGTGTATCAAAGTATTTTAGCTTTTAGTACTTTGTTCACAAAACATTGTTGTCTTCTCTACTTTTCGGTTTTTTCTTCTTTCTTCTCCACCATTTTTGAACCTTAATTTTCTGTCTTGAGATTATTGCTTCTGCTGCCTTTGCAAAAGCTAACAGTGGTATCAAGAGCCCCATTGATCTTAACGGGTCTGTGAGATTAGAAAACTAGTGTAAAACTTTGAGGGTGAGAGAAAACCAGCAAGAAAACCTTCACAAAAACCTTTACAAAAAACTTTTAAACACCAAAAATGGCTTCCAATAGTGGTTCTTTACCTCTACCTCTTGTGTTTTCAGGAGAAAACTATGATTTGTGGGATGTAAAAATGAAGACTTATTTGAGAGCTCAAAGTTTGTGGGATGTGGTTGAAAAGGGCAGCAACCCACCACCTCTCCCAAACAACCCAACATTAGCTCAAATAAGAAATCATAGTGATGAAGTGACAAAAGAAGGTAGAGCTCTTGCCATAATACATGCAGCTCTACATGATGATATTTTTATCAAGATTTTGAATCTTGAAATTGCAAAAGAAGTTTGGAACAAACTGATGGAGGAGTACCAAGGAAGCGAAATAACAAAGAAAATGAAAGTGTTAAACTTGAGAAGAGAGTTTGAAGCACTAAAAATGAAAGAAACTGAAACTGTTAAAGAGTTTTCTGACAGAATTTCTAAAGTTGTTACACAAATCAGATTGTTGGAAGAACATCTCACTAATCAAAGAGTTGTGGAAAAAATACTGGTGTGTCTTCCAGAGATGTTTGAAGCAAAAATTTTATCTCTTGAAGAAAATAAGAATTTTTCTGAAATCATAGTTGCAGAGCTTGTTAATGCTTTGCAAGCTTCTGAACAAAGAAGATCTTTAAGGATGGAAGAAAATGTTGAAGGTGCCTTTTTGGCCAGCAACAAAGGCAAAAATCAAAGCTTTAAAAGTTTTGGAAAAAAGAAGTTTCCATCGTGTCCACATTGCAAAAAAGATACTCATTTAGATAAGTTTTGTTGGTATAGGCCAGGAGTTTAATGTAGAGCTTGCAACCAACTTGGTCATGTGGAGAGAGTTTGCAAAAACAAAACAAACCGGCAGGAACAACAAGCCCGAGTTGTTGAGCACCACCAAGAAGATGAGGAGCAATTGTTTAAGGCTTCTTGCTATTTAGCATGTAGTAGCAATGAAACATGGCTAATAGATAGTGGATGCATCAATCATACGACTAACAATGTTAGTTTTTTTAAAGAGCTTGATGAATCTTTTTTCTCCAAAGTTGTCATTGGCAATGGACAACATGTTGAGGTCAAAGACAAAGGAGTTGTGGCTGTTGAAACTCTCTCAGGTATAAAATATATTTCAGATGTTTTATTTGTGCCTGAGATAAATCAAAGTCTTTTGAGTGTTGGACAAATGATGGAGAAAAACTATTCTTTGCATTTTAAGGATATGAAATGCACAATTTTTTATCCTTCTGGATCAAAATTAATGATTGTTGGAATGAGTGGCAAAAGCTTTCCAGTGGAGTGGAAGAAGACATCATTGCATGTTTTCCCAAGTAGAGTTGATGCAAATTTGTCAGCTCAAAAAAGGGGAACTTTGGATGGCAATTATGCTAGATGCAATATTGCTATGTTAGAGACTGCAAGGTATACTGAAGCTGCTAATTTTGAGGGCTGTAAAGTTACCATGCAGGAGGAGAAAAAGATTATAGAAAAGAATGTTGATTGTAATGTTGTTGATGCCTCTGTTTATGACTTGTGTGTTTTTCAAGATGAAAGTGGAGACCTCCTAGATTATGCAGAAAGCGGCGATGTCAAGACTGCATCTGATTGTGTTTTTTCATTTGGTCGTGTTGTGTTTGATTGAAATTCGAAGAAGCAAGAAGGGGTCACCCAATCATCAACTAAAGCTCAATGTGTTTCCGCTGCAACAGATACAGAAATTTGTCCAATGAAGTTTTATCAGATGAAGGTTGGAAAGATGAGATCAATGCTTGAAGTTTTTTCAAGAAAAATATCAAGGAGGAGTGTTGGAGATTGATAATTTTCTGGTTTAATAATTAATTGTGTTGCTGTTTTCTGTCATAATTAAAGTATTGCTTGTTTAAGTTTAAATGTCATAACTAGATTGTTGCTTATTTGGTAAGTAAAAAAGTCCTAGGTAATGATGTCTATGGTTCTTAGGTAATGATGACTAGTGCTTAGAGTAAATTTAGTGCAGATTTTATGTTTAGTCTTACAAGCAAGCTTATGGCTTGACTCTATGTATTTGTTATGTATGCTTCAACTTAATGTATCAAAGTATCTTAACTTTTAGTACTTTGTTCACAAAACATTGTTGTCTTCTCTAACTTTTCGGTTTTTTCTTCTTTCTTCTCCACCATTTTTGAACCTTAATTTTATGTGTTGAGCTTATTGCTTCTGCTGCCTTTACAAAAGTTAACACAATTCATCTACACATATGCACCAAAAGCATGATAACTTACGAAGGAAAAATATATCTTTATAATTTTCCAAAGTAATTTGCATATTTCACAATTCTATAAACTATATTAAATTATCAAATTGACACACATTTCAATTTTCTTTCATAAATTTATAGGCAGTAATCAAATTCTTTAGCCACTGATATGAATGTAAAACATATATTTTAGGTAGGAGTTAACAGCTATACATCAAATGGAAATTATTATCTTGTTAACAAATACTTCACGGGTGATATAAATCATGTAGGCTTGGAGAGTGCAGCACTTGGTTAAATGCTTCACGGGTGATATCACTACGTCAGACTTTTTTGCAATCCTTTTGGTCCATTATTCAAATTTCATAAAACCTTGCAAGTTAACCTCTGATTCCAATATAAATGTACTCTATATTGCTAATCCACAAATATAGGACCATGTTTGTTCTTTTATTCAGTTCTCTACTAACAAATTAAAAAAATTATTTTCTGTACGTTCATCGCTGTATATATTCACACAGAATATTAAAAACCTTAGCATTGACAAAGGGAATAATAAAAACTCGTATGCAAGTGAAACAAAGTCATATGCATCAATGTATGAAAATAAAATAATTTTTGGTGACTTTTATGACAGGAGAGTTGAAAGAAGTATATATTTTGGTACCTCGACGTGATACTCAAGTGATCATTTCGCCATTGATAAGTACGGAGGGAATGTGAGCAATCTTATGCCACTCTTTCCCCCACTTTTTCTGCCAACTTGCTTTCAATAACGGACACTTTTTGATATTCAATACTTTAAGCGAGGAAGGCAACTTCCCCTTTTTTGGCAGCGACTTGAGCTTGGGAGCATCAATAATATCAAAATGTTATAGAGAAGTGAGATGTTGAAGCCACTTCCCATCCAAGTATTTTATATCTTGAAGTAAAGATATCTTTAAGGAAACGAGAGAAGCGGGTAGCAATGGAACTTCCGTTTTCATCAGTGCGTTCTCAATATCATCACCTCGAATTATCAATTCTAAAAGAGAAGTAAGACGTTCCCAAGTTGTATTCCATAAAACTCCTCCAACATTGCCAACACTCAGTTCCCGTAATGCTAGGCAAATCATCTATGGAAAACAAATGCAGATTTGGAAGGTCGTGAATTTTCATTTCTTGAAGGCTAGCTAGGGTGTTTATTGATTCTGGTAGGGAATGAAGCTTCTTACAATTACACAGAGATAAATGAATGAGGTTAGGAGCGGGAAACCCACCTAGGGAAAATGACTCCAGTTCATCGTTATGCTCTATTTTGATGGTTCTAAGAAGCAAGAGTTTCTGTTGCGACGCATCTTCTGCAATTAATATCGATTTCACATTCTTACTGCCATAAATACATAGACTTCTGAGGACAGGGAGAGAGCATACGGTAAACGATGTCATAGAATTACAACTATCGGATATTTCCAAATGCTCAAGTGATTTGTAATTGTGAAAGGATTCATAAGGAAGGAACTCTAGATTCTCACACTTCCAGATTTTAAGCGATTGTATGGTTTTGGGCAGACCGTTTCTCGGGAAGGATGTTAGAGATGGAATATTCCTTAAGGAAATATTTCGAAGAGAATTGAGGCAAATCATCAATTCGTTGAATACGCCTGGTGATGGTCTTGTAATTATAATGTTGCTATTATCGTCTGAATCCCTTGACTCCATCAGTAGAGGACAGTCCTCTAACTCAAGTTCACTAAGGGAAGGAAAGTTGTTTGGGCGACATCTGTTTGAGATTGGGACAATATTTAAGTGACAAACTCGTAAGACTAGGAAGGTTTCCTGGTATACTTCCTTTGAGTTTCGGACAATTACATAGTAACAAGCGCGTAAGACTAGGAAACTCAATAGATGTACCTCCAATCAGTTTCCATTCCTCCCACTCTTGCATATTCGTAAAGCTCAAAGTCTTCAAGAAGGGAAATGGTTGAAACAAACGAGAACTACTACTTCCATAAAACCCAGTATCAAGTGTCTTTAATGATTTCATCCCTTCAAGAATGATCTCTTCAAGATTCTGTAATTGTCCAAGGGGTAATTTTCCTTTGAGTTTTGGACATTGTTGTAGTGACAGATGTTTTAGACGAGGAAACTCTGCACTTGTACCTGCAATGAACTTCCAATCTTCCCACTCTAGCATTGTATCAAATTCTAGTGTCTCCAAGGAAAATGGTTGAAACGAATGAGAAATACTTCCCGTGAACTCGGTACCAAGACTCTTTATTGATTTCATCTCGCTAATAAAGAGTTCTTTCAGATTACTTAATTGTCCGAGGGGTGGCAGCACTGAACAATTTTTACAATGTGACATTCTCAAACAAACCATGTTTCGAAATTAAGAACTACCCAACCAACTTGGAAAGTTGTTTCCACCATAGCCATTGATGGTTAGACTCTTCAAATTTGTCGATGGCCGCAATTGTTCAAGTACAACACTTTGTATTTGTGAATTTGATGGACTAGTGCCAGACCATTGTAGTACCAACTCGTCAATTTGTTTTTTCATCTCTAAGTTTGCTTGAAAAGCATGGGATGAATCAGTTGCATTTTGAAGTTGTGAGATGGTAAGGTTTTCCCGTAGATGGGAATGTTTTCCCAAATCTGAAAGCTTCAATCCAACGTCCTGAATGCTTACAACAAAGTCCGACAAAGTTTGGAGATTTTCTAGTCTGGATATTTGTACAGGCATTTCCTTCAATCAAGTGCCTCTGATGTCAAGGTGACGTAGATTTACTAATTTTCCCATGTCGTTCGGCAATTCAGTGAGTCTCTTGCAGTCTGACAGCAACAAGGTCTGCAGATTGTAAAGCTTACATGTTTCAGAGGGTAACATTTTAATCTCGGTGTGAGAGAGATTGAAGTACCGTAGGTATATCAAATTTCCAATAGAATTGGGAAACTCAGTGATATTCTGGTAGTTTGACAGAGACAACACGTGTAACTGTGTCATTTGTGGCATCAAGTCACAAACTAACTTCCTCGGCACAAAATAGTAAGGCGACCACCACCTTCTTTGTAATGGCAAGGGTAGAAAGGTTCGAAGACATTTTAATCTATCCAATTTATCAAATTTATCGTATGAGTCATATTTCCCTTTATTTTATGACAAATGACGTACCTTTTTATGTGTCTTCTGTTCGCCCAATCTAATACAATATGAAGATGAAACTACCATTGCCAAATCATTAATGAGGTCATGCATTTCAAATCCCATTTCCTCATCATCAGTCGAAGTTTGACGTAACAAAGATCTCGACACTAGTTCATCAAAGTATTCTTCGGTTTCTTTTTCCCAATTTTTCACACTTTTGGGCTGAGGTACTAAGCCTTCTGCTATCCACAGTTGAACTACCATTTTTTTCTCTATGATTGAGTTCTTCGGAAAAATTGAACAATAAGCAAAACATCCTTTTATAGGAGCAGGAAGATGACGATAGCTCAATAGCAGAGCTGGTTGCACCTCATCATCTGTCAACTCCCAAATACTGCTTTTTAAAACATCATTCCAATAATCTTGTGACAATTTCTTGCGAAGAAGACCCCCAACTGCTACTGCAGATAATGGTAACCCATCACATTTTTTGGCAATTTCTCTGCCAATTTTTTCTAGATTGGATTGTTGTTGGTAGTTACTTGCGACAAATGCATGTATTGCAAGTAAAGACCAGCAATCTTCCTTTTCCAAAGATCTTAAACGGTGGACAGAAAGAAAGGTTTGCATTGGTAATGCAATTCTTTCATCACGTGTTGTGATGATAATCTTACTCCCCATTTCCCCAACGTTAAAGATGTCATTCAGATTATTCCAAAAACTTTTTGTCTCGTAAACTTTGTTGCAGTTGAACTTGCAGACCATTCAAATCATTAGTCGTGCTTTTTTCAGAAGTAACAGATTCAAGAAGGGTTTTAGTGATAGTGAGAACATCAAATTCTTTTGAGACATGTGCCCACCCTCTCGCCTCAAATTTCTGCTTCACATCGGAATCGTTGTAAAGGATTTTAGCTAGTGTTGTTTTTCCTAGCCCTCCCATACCCACAATGGATATCACTCCTATTTTACTTCCACCATCACTGCTATCCTTAGACAGCAGAAACTCTTTAAGTTTCTTTTTGTCATCATCTCTGCCATAAATAGCAGATTCATCTCCCACAACAGAATTGTAGGAGTTATATGCCAAACACTATTGGAACCACCCTCTTTCAATCCAAGATTCTGGTTTCTCAAATGTTCTAATCTTACAAATAATATTTGCAGTTTAGAATTGGTCTTTCTATTAAAACATTTGAAACGAGAAGAAAGTGTTTTTAGCACCTGAGCAGTAGCAGTTCGGGTTTCATACTCAGCCTCCACTTTGGATTGCAATGCCTTGG
>Ga0315914_1002132_pt1 | contig 30321 bp, 16 predicted proteins | sample MpolenodulesMG_FD_203920 | JGI IMG/M metagenome (GOLD analysis project Ga0315914, IMG submission 203920) | Medicago polymorpha root nodule microbial communities from Los Angeles, California, United States - elongated nodules | ecosystem: Host-associated > Plants > Roots > Nodule | place: USA...
ATATATATATATATATATATATATATATATATATATTGACATAAAATTACTTTAATAATTAATCACGAATTTCTCTCAAAAAAATTAATCATGAATGAATTAATAAGCAATGAATAATGAAGAATTTAAAATTGATTAATAGTTATTAGAGTGTCTCTATCTGGTGTGGTGAGTTAGATTACCATTACAAGCAACATATAATTGATTTTCTTCCTTCATATAAATTCCACTTCGCATCTCTTTCTCATTCTTTCCTCTTTCTATCTCACACACCTCACTCAGATGAAGGAGAAGATGATGGGATGCACCGCCATCTCCGTTCGTTCAACCACCACCACCGTCTTCTTCCTCACTATCCTCTTCCTTTTCTCCTCCGTCCATTCCTTCTACCTTCCCGGCGTTGCTCCTCGCGATTTTCAAACCGTACGTTCTCCATTTCTCATTTCATCTTCCAATTTCCTCGCTATGTTCGTATTTCCTTGGATCTAGGGTTTTAGCTTTGATCTACGTTGAATCACGCTCTTTCTTTTTTGATTTATGCTTGATTTTGTGTTGTTTATTGAAGAACTTGAATATTGTGTTGTTGATTCGGATTATTTAATTTGTGTTTGATTTGAATTGAACATGATAGATTTTATATATAGCTTATTTCGTTATAGTTGAGTTTTAATTGGAGTGATTTGTGTTTGGATTGTCTTTGAATCAATCCATCACTGACATGTATGACACTGGAAATATTTTTTAAAATGAATTAATTGAACATAATCACATCTGTCGGTGTTGTGTGAGACACTGACACGTGTCGGACACCGGACACACCTTCAATAAAGAAGTGTTCGCGCTTTAGAGCTTATGGTTAGTGTAAGTTGAACGTTATTTTTAATTGAATGTGATCACATTTGTCGTTGTTACGGGACTCGATCAGAAGTGTTGGTGCTTCAAAGCTTATCGTTGGTGTAAATTGTTTAACCTAACTCAAAAACCACCTGTTAATACTACTCAAATTGAGACTGAGGTGGCACAATCAATTTTGGCCTAATTCAAAAACACATATTTTTTCTATGAAATCTTGTTTGATAGAAGGTAAAATCAATTATGATACATTGCAACATTTAACCAAGCTCATGCCTAGCTGTTCCGGTATGGTTTTAATTTGGAATGTTTAGTTCAGCAGAAGGATACTTAGGAGCTCTTCATTTTCAGTATCAAGCACTTCAATTGCTGTTTGAATCTTAGTGTATGTTTGGCAGCACAGTGAGTTTGCCAGAATCACGGTGAGCCACCATGATTTTGCAAAAGCTGTGATTTTGGCAAACCACTATAATACCAAATATGCACTCACACTTTTCTGTTTTGAAGCTCTTGTTCACATGTGATGAGTAGTGAAACTGTGTTAGACCTTTTCATTTCAAGGAAGAAAAAAGAAGAGAAAACATAGTAGTGTGCGTACCTTTTTATGAATTTGTAACTGTTGATTTTGGGGGATTTGGTTAAGATAGAGAACATTTTATTTCAGTTTATTTTTTGTTTAGTTTATAGTTTTATTTCATGTGCTTGGAGATATTGATTTATTAGTTCACTTGTGGGACCAGGGTGACGCTCTCTATGTCAAGGTGAACAAATTGTCGTCTACAAAGACTCAGCTCCCTTATGACTACTACTACTTGAAGTATTGCGAACCCTCCAAGATTGTGAACAGTGCAGAAAATTTGGGAGAGGTTCTTCGAGGTGATCGCATTGAAAACTCAATATATACGGTGGGCATCTGTTACCTCATTCTTTATCAATTGGATAGCATTTAACTCAGTGACCGTCATGCCTTGTTTTGTAATGTCAGCCTAAATGAGTTTGTTCTTTCCGTTTTTTTCCTCAGTTTCATATGAGGAAGGAACAGTCCTGTACTGTTGCTTGCCATAGAATTTTGGATGCTGAATCTGCAAAGAATTTTAAAGAAAAAATTGATGATGAATATCGAGTGAACATGTAAGTGATAAATATATTGAAGTTGGTGCTTAGTTATGTAATATGAGTTTGAGTTCATTAAACTACTTTTGTGAAATTTTTTGGTTGGTTTCTGGCTTCTCTATATGTCTCATTTATATTTCCTTGAGCCTTAAAACTTTGAATTGAAAATGCAGGGTTTTGGATAACCTTCCAGTTGCTGTTCTTAGACAAAGGAGGGATGGAAGTCAATCTACAACATATGAACACGGTTTTCGTGTCGGGTTCAAAGGAAACTATCAAGGGGTATAACTTGCTAACTCAGCATTTACTTCTATTATAGAATTTAAGTATCGTTTTAGTCCCCCTAATTCTTATAATTTCCAATTTCATACAGAGCAAGGAGGAGAAATATTTTATCAATAACCACTTGAGTTTTAGAGTCATGTATCACAAGGATCCTGAAACTGGTTCTGCTCGTATTGTTGGATTTGAGGTCACACCAAACAGGTCTTGTTCTTTTCCCCTCCACCTATCTGTGTGGGTGTTGCATTCTTAACTCAGCATCATATGATTGGACTTTGTTCAATACTATGTTTTATATCTGGAACTAGAATAAGATGTCGGTCAGAATAATGCAAATGAAACAGATTATATGAGTAGTTTTCTAATAGATCTTACCTTTATGATGTTTCTTTTACTTGAAGATAAAAAAATTGTCATAGATATCTTATTAGTCAGCTATTAGTTACTCCTGTGACCTTTCATCTTTCTCATTCTTTTGCATTTGTGCTTATCACATGCATTGAAATCATTTCTGTCAAATAAAGAGATTGTATGTTTGATTGCTTTCTAGTAGATTTCAAATGACTGCCTGGTATGTGCCTTGACTTTCTCTCATAAGTTCTATAACTGTGAGCAGTATTAACCATGAATACAAGGAGTGGAATGACAAGAATCCACAGGTAACAACATGCAATAAAGATACAAAGAATCTGATGCAAGGTAGTACTGTCCCACAAGAAGTTGATACGAACAAGGATATAGTATTCACATATGATGTTTCCTTTAAGGTATTGCTGATTAAAACTTGGCTACTCATGAATTTTCACCGCATCCTTTATATGATACTATGAGCTAAGATTGGCGGTACTTTTTCAGGAAAGTGAGATCAAATGGGCATCACGGTGGGACACATATCTTCTAATGAATGATGATCAGATCCACTGGTTCTCTATCATTAACTCTCTTATGATTGTTCTTTTCCTCTCTGGAATGGTGGCAATGATCATGATGAGAACTCTTTACAGAGACATTGCCAATTATAACCAGCTAGACACCCAAGATGAGGCCCAGGAAGAAACAGGGTGGAAACTTGTTCATGGAGATGTTTTCAGGCCACCAATCAATTCCAATTTGCTTTGTGTTTATGTTGGTACTGGTGTTCAGATCTTTGGAATGACACTTGTGACAATGATATTTGCTTTGCTAGGGTTCTTGTCTCCATCTAATCGGGGAGGTCTTATGACTGCAATGGTTCTACTGTGGGTTTTTATGGGTTTATTTGCTGGCTACTCCTCGGCACGTTTGTACAAGATGTTCAAGGGCACAGAGTGGAAGAGGAATACCTTAAAAACTGCATTTATGTTTCCGGGCATTCTTTTTGGTATCTTCTTTGTGCTGAATGCTTTGATCTGGGGGGAGCAGTCCTCTGGGGCAGTTCCCTTTGGAACAATGATTGCTCTAGTGTGTTTATGGTTCGGTATATCGGTACCCTTGGTCTTTGTGGGCAGTTACTTAGGTTTTAAGAAACCAGCAATTGAAGACCCTGTGAAGACTAATAAAATTCCTAGGCAGGTACCTGAGCAGGCATGGTACATGACACCTGTCTTCTCAATTCTGATTGGTGGCATTCTTCCCTTTGGTGCAGTGTTTATCGAGCTCTTCTTTATCCTGACATCAATATGGCTAAACCAGTTCTACTACATCTTTGGCTTCCTTTTCATAGTGTTCATCATCCTATTGATCACCTGTGCTGAGATTACGGTTGTGCTTTGCTACTTCCAGTTGTGCAGTGAAGACTACAATTGGTGGTGGAGAGCTTACCTCACTGCTGGGTCATCAGCTGTGTACCTTTTCCTCTACTCAATTTTCTACTTCTTTACCAAGTTGGAGATTACAAAGCTGGTCTCAGGCATCCTTTACTTTGGGTATATGATAATTGTTTCATATGCCTTCTTTGTTGTGACTGGAACAATTGGCTTCTATGCTTGCTTCTGGTTTGTCCGCAAGATCTACTCTTCTGTGAAAATTGATTGATTGATTACAAGCATCATAAAGTGGACGATCATCTGTGACATGAACACGGAATCCGAGTGGCTGTAGGAATTTGAGGACTGGAAGCAAATACCTTTGGGAAGTTTCTTTTCCCCCGAGTCTTGAAAACCCATTTTGTTTATTGTTAGGATAGCAATTTACTGGTATTATGTTGCACTGTTTTCTAATATTCTTGTGGTAGTTTCTGAAGTAACGATGATATATCTGCATATTTGTGTCGCAACGTAGTAGTGATAGATCAACAATTAGTCTCGTCAAGGAATTTTGGCATTAGGAACTGATGAGATATCTGCATATTTCAAATATTTGACATTAGCTGACAAAACTTTGGTCGAAATCTTGCACTGTTAAATGACTGTCCAGGAAGAAATGACTGTCTGGTTTGATGAATTTGATTACTCCTACAAAATCCAACTTAATCAAAGCTATGAACCCTGAACTACAATCCACATTATACCTGCAAATTAACCACATAAATTGAGTTCAATTTTAATTTGATGACCCTAATCGGTTAATTTAATATGTCGCAGAAAATCAAGATTGATAATATTAAAGACGTAAAGGAAAGGCATAATCTGAAATTGAGGAGAAAAAAACAAGAAGCGGACTGCTATTGGTGTAGGACGACAGAACAAGTTCATAGATGTTAGTCTATTACGAAATTAATGTGTTTAATGATGTTTAATTTCTTAATCACACGTGAAACAAATTAAAATTGGTCATAATAGGAAGAAACCACCGAATGTTTGATCCAAACGTATGAGATATATGAATTTGGTTAATGATATTAATGGATTCAACAATGGAGGTTTGTCTTTTGCCTTTTTTTATTTTATTGTCATTGCACAGGTAATTCAAGAATACTCGCCAAATGTTAAGGGAAAATTCTCTCCAAAAATGTTAATAAGATAGTGTAAATTTTAAAACTAGAGTCTTTATAGAATGTAAATTTTAAAACTAGAGTCTTTATAGAATCATGCTAACTTGTGTTTTAATGACATATGTTAAGAATTAGATACATAGTAAAATCGAAAATTTAAACCTTAATCAACTTTGATTGTCTCGAGTAACAAATTTGTACTCAACTGATTTGTACACACTCTAAGTCGAAATCGATAGTACCCAATTCATTAAACATACAAAAATGAGTACAGGTAAGTAGCATTAGGGAAACTCATCTGTTTCAGCTCTGTAAACAAAACCTCATAAGTTTTAAAGGTACGTATATAAATGTCTCATTCATCCATTCAGAATTTCAAAAAGAAACTCAATATGTAACCATAAAAAATAGCATAGGAAAAGAACCAAAAAGGACATGCCTGTGGCAAAAAAAAAAGTAGAAATACCATTTGGATTTACATTCTAAACTAACTCTAAGTTATCTAAACTAACAATGTCATTAGCTTGAGCATTGTCTTGATTTCCCATTTCTTTGCCTGTGAAAATACAGAAAATGGTAATTGATAATCAGTAAGCCAACCCTCTCCCTCTATTCAATTGGGAACAAAAGAGAGAAATGGTTCCTACAAAATTTTAAAAATAATTAACTTTGAAGCATAGACACCTTTGAGATTAGGCATGTCCTTGTGTCCGACACACGTCAGTGTTCGACACCGACACTTTTGTTAGATTCAATTAATTAATTTTCTTACATTATCACAGGTGTTGACGTATCCGTGTCAGTGTCGTGTCTGGTATCCGTGACGGTGCTTCGTATAAAGTTAATGAAAACAGATAAGTCCCAAGACACTGTTAAGGAATAAAAAGTATTTTTATTTGAATAATGGAATATTTGATGCATTAGAAACATTAAATGTTACACTTGAAAAAAAAAATCATTTTTGATTCCTTAACAAAGATACTCTTTAGCATTTGCAAACAAGAAATGAATGAAATGCAACTTACCAAAATGAATCCTTCTTTTCTTGTGTTAATAATTCTTCAAAAGAAATGTCAGAAAATCCATCATCTTTTCTCTCTCCCATCTTATAGACAAAGGAATGTGTAATTAGTACATAATAACAAAATAAATTGTTGGTTTAGTTGTCAAAAAAAAAATGTTAGTTAATATACAAAATCGATAAGGAACAGAAACGAAGTTGCATACACAAAATATTGTTAGGATAAGGGCAAAAATTTACAACCAAGTCCCATAAGCTAGAAAATGTGACATTGATGATATGCAGAGCTTATGGTAAATTACCTTGTTGTATGCTGGTGAGAGTTTAAGCTGTTGCTGAAGCCAGTTATAAACAAAAGCATCCTCTTCTAATTGTTTTCGCTCTAATTCAAGCTTGTATACCTGAAATGTGGAAAAAAACCAACACTCAATGTAGGGTATGAAACACAACGTTTCCTTTTAGATGAGACATCTTGCTATCAAAAATATTCAAATTTCAAACCAACCTGTTGTCGAAGTCTGTCAAAAGAAGAAATGTCTGCCTTGCATAGTAAAGCTTTCGCTATCATAAACTTGCGTTGTGTCGCTTCAGCCCTGTTACAATAAGAGAGCATGGAGAGAATCAAAATAAGACACAACATAATAAAACATACTCAACTTGAGAAGAGTGGTACAAAATTAAAGTTTCGTTAAATGGAAAGATGTGAGTATGCATGCATATAACCCTTGATGACTAAGTAGAAATAATGCAATATTATCTGATAACATTCTTCAAGAGTGTAAAGGGGACAAAAAGAAAAGCTATTTGAATTTGCTGATTTTAGGACATACTTGTGTTGTAGCTCACTCCTAGCATCAACCAAACTATTTGCAAACTGTACAACCTGCATTTTGAAATATTATCTTTTCTGTTGCTCATGTTTAAATAAATTTGATGCCATCATCTCTTTTGAGTGCAACTGAATTTTGATAATAAATAAATAAATATTACACGCACAAAGAGAGGAACCTGTGAGAGTGTCAACTTTTTGGATTCATTGCATTTCACAATATTATCATACTGCGGTTTCATCTTCTTCTGCATGACACTACTACAAGACGTAAACGGGTCCAAGCCATCTAATTCGGGACGGGTATCCGAAACAAAATGATCCCTCTCCACCATATCATCATTCATCACGCACTGACCCGACTCCAAGAACTGGTTCGGGTCATCATGGGACGCCGGTTTGGAAAAGAGAGTTGGAGTTGAGTCATTATCGTCAGGTCGGTTTAGATGAGAATCAGCCGGGGCGTGGGTAACCGGGTTACGGGTCGAAACGGGTTTTGGGATTGTGGGTGGTGTTTTATTACGGAGAGAGGAAAGAAAGAGAGGTATTATTATGGAAGATATGAATATGAAGAAGAGAAGAATGAACGAAAATGAGAAAATAGAATCATGCATTTGCAATACTATGTATTGTGTGAACAAAAGAAGAATAAGTACCTAGTTAGATAGATTCATATGTAAAAAAAAACGAGATATTTTATTGGTTTTTCACTTTTTGACTTTTTATTTGTTAGGGGCACGCAGGCCTCTTTTTATGGGAGGAATGAAGTTAACAGTTGACCACGAATATTATGTCCACGTGATCATGCATTTGGAACATCGATGACTTGATGAACAACTGCAATGTCATCAATGGGTTGTCGCAAATGTTCGGAACGCGTGAATGTGAACTATTTGATTGAACAATAACCGCAATGTCATGAATGCGTCGCCATATATGTCATGAACACATGAATGTGAACCGTCTGATATTGATCAAACAACCATCAATATCTTAAATGCGTAATTCCATCACCATCAATGTTTTGAATGTACCAAAGTGTGGATTGAAAATAATGACATAAGTTTCTTTTGGTTTTGGATTGAAAAATAACAAATACGCTTTGTTACAATATTTTAAGTCAGTACTTTTGAGTCTTCCATTTTACTTTGTTTTGAGTTAACCTAATAGCTAATTTCAAGAAGCATTGTGTGTCATCATTTTACACTTTAAGTTTGTTAGAAGTTTTGATGAGGTGTTAGAAGTAGTGAAATTTGTTAATCTTTCATGGTTGTATTTGACTATTTAGCATGATTTGATTAATAGTCAAGGAAAAATGGATGAGTAACTTTAATGGTTTGAGCAAAGCGAAAATGAGTTGGAGGTTATGCGTTTTAATACGGATAAAAGATTAAATATTAGAATTTTTTGTGTCATACAAGTATACTTCCTGATTCAATTTTTATCTTCATATCAACCTAAGTTATGTACCATGTGGAAGGGAGACAGTAATCTATTTAATGTAAACCTTGGTCTAATGTAAGATCTCAACAGCAGAAATATAATATGAACAAAAAAATGAAGAGCGAGGAATTTAAAGCATGATAACATAACATTACACTACTGAATTTCACATATCTGATCTTATTACACTGGAAAATTTCCTATAAGGAGAAAAAAGTAACTAAATTGCCTATCCATGAATCTACAAAAGGGAAGCAAGAGACTTCTACACAAACAAATAGTCTATAGGCTTTGTCAACAATCATCACAACAATAATCTATAGGCTTTGTCAACCAGATGGTGTGTTGTGTTTATCTGCAACTTCACCTTGGTAAAGCCAAATTCAATGCCGGTGGTGATCTAGAAGTGTAGATTTATATTTGACCAAAAAGACCTGTATCGAATTACATAAAAAAAATAATCCATGGAATCGTTGTTCCATTTATTTGAGGTTGAAAATGATCAGGTGCAAATAGTCTCTACTGAGAGTTTCTTCATAAGATTGGGACATGGATCACCTCCAAAAAATTCAGGAGACACTGTCACGATGCCTGAACTCTGACCAACACAATGCTGCAGCAATTGAGGATGCTTTAAAACAACAACCTTGGTTCTAAACAAAATAGATATGAAAAAGGCTAACAAAGAACACACAAGATTTGATCAGTGTTCCGCCAATTGTGTCTACTGTCAACGTCTCCATCTGTGGAGTGGTTGAGTGTAATTTTCTATTATTTAAGCTTAGGTTTCCAAATAACAACTTATGTTTAAATACCATGGTCCAGTTCACAAGCTTAGGGTTACAAATTATTCAAGCTCGAGCGACCTATCCACTTATCAGAAAACTTTGAGTCATACCCAATATAATGTATTGAGAAAAAAGGGCCATAAACATTGATGGAACATTAAAATTGCAGAATTTAACTTCAGAACATTAAATCTGCAGAATTTAACTTCTTAAATCAGAAAAAAGACAAAGAGTTGATGTTTTTCATGTGTCAAATTTGTGTTTGTCTATAGCACCCTATCCACTATAAAAAAGAAACCATCCTACAAAAGCACGGTATGGTTTGTAAGCATAGACAGTTTCCAACATGGTAATTTCCACAAGATCCTACTGGTGTGCCAAAGCTAGCAAATTTGATTGATGATATTTTTTGTCCAATACCACATGACAGATGTGTTTTTGGACTCACAGGTATCTTAACTTTACCTGATAACTAACAAGATTTCGCTGCCTCAGCACACACACTATCTATATCCCTCCTTCTAACCAAAGATACACCATTTGAATCCCCACCCAACAAATTTCCTGTTGGTTTAAACCAAGAATGAGGAACATGATACCTGAAATTATCAGCCAGAGATTTGTTTTTGTCTGGTGTTTAGAAACAAAAACTATTAGACAGGCTACATATAACACTCTCTTACCATCGTTGAGAAGCCTCGCCGCAGTTGGTCCAACATATTTTTATCATTATAATCAAAAGTACCAGATGCTTTAAAAGCAGGGCAGTACGTCCTAAATTATGTCCTTTTAACCACACTTGACCTTTTCCCATATTGTTCATGTCTAAGGCCAACACTTTATTTACAATAATGATAATAATAATGAAGAAGATTAGAATAATTGAATGCAAATGATGATAAAGTAGTTTATATTAGATAAAATTAAGAATAAGAAAGATGCAGAAAGTAGAGTGATTATTATACATCCATCATAGTCATAGAGAGAATGTAATTCTGTAACCAATAACACACATGATTCCAACCTAAAATGGAAAGTCCAGTGGTCTCTTGAAGCTCTTGTTTTTGTTTTTCTTCATCTTCTTCTTGGTGGTCTCATTCTTCTTCTTCTTCTTCTTCTTGTTCCGACTTGTTTCATCAGTTGATGGTCCCATATCAGTAGGCGCAGCCTCCAACTGTTGTTGTTTTGCTGCCCATAAAAGCCTATTCTTCTCATAACCCTCTAGCATTGCAGCACAAATAGCATCCACATCTAAACGGGGACCCTTCATCTGGCAGTTTAGAGAGAGAGAGAGATTGATATAATAATAGAATTAAAACATGCAAAAAGAAACAATAAACATTGTTGAGAGTTGAGAAAAAACTTGCCTTACGAACTATGGTGTGGTCACATGAGGGAGAAAAACTCTTTGGGCGCTTCATAGCAACTTGTGATATGAGAGACACTCGGATGCTGATTCTGGCAGAAGAGATTGAACAATTAATTATCAAGTAGAATTGGAAAAGCAACAAAATTAGTGTGATCGAGGGTCGAAAATTACATAAGACACGTGAGAGAGATGATTGAATATCGGCAACCCTTGTGAAGCCAAGTCTATATCGACCAAAATGTGTTACCTGGACTGCAAGCTTCATTGGCCCATAGGTGGTACACTCAGAGCCCGTCCTATCATTTTTGGTTTCTTCGACGAAATAATAAAATTGTGCCCTTTAAAATATTTCAATATTTTTCTTCTTGCATTTTTATTTCAAAAGATTCATTTATAATCAAATTTCTTTAAAAATATTTTTTCAATATAATTAATCAAACCAGATTAAAAAGAAATATATCTATATAGTACTGACCACTAAGTAAGAATAATAATTTTGATGTCCCTAAAGTAATGGTACCCTAGACTGCCTCCCTCCCGCCCACCCTCAGGGCCAACTCTGGGTACACTGTTTTTATTTCATTCAAATAAATAAATTCACCCCTTCATCATATGCTAATGTCTTAATTTCAAATCCGCTACATTAGTTTAATGAATTGGTTTAGACTTTGAGAGCACCAGACTGAGCATTGTGAATCCCACTTTAAGGTCCATTGGTTCTGATTGAAATAGTACTACCACTGATTAGATGCAAAGGTTAAATAAGGGATGTTGGAGTATCGAGATTAAATAAAAGTATAGAATACAACATCAAGAAAAAAAATACTTGTTTGTTGAGACTATGACTTGGATATTTTTGAGAAAATATAGTTTGTGGTGTCATTTTGCATTGTTTTTTTAGATTTATTTATCTGTAGGGTTGTGTATTTCTTTATTTTGACTAATTGCACATAATATGCTACTAGATCTATTAAACTTCAGAGACCATTGGTTGATTGTATATTCGCTCATCAGCTAAATAATATAAAATTAACTATTATTATTATTTTATTTATTATTTTAAAGTTTATAAATCATTAATCTGATTTAATAAAATGAATAATCTAGTGTTTAATTAATACTCAATGACCATTCAATCATATTTTAACAAAAAGATAGCAAAGTCGGATATTTTAACACGTGCACAACAACTTTGTCACCATGAATCAAAAATAGCAAAGTCGGATATTTCCTTTCAACGCACAAGTTTGGTATTCGTTATCTCACTTGTGTGGTTCTACAAAAAATAAACCAACACAACACAACACCAAAATCTTAAAATGAACCTAAAGAATGGAAAGCCACCTTCTTTAATTAGAAAGTGTGAGTCTGTGTATAAAAGAGTAGACTGAGTTAGAGTGTCACACTCTGAGTGTGTTATAAAATTATGACGAAACGGGTAACTTGAACCCGATCCTTGTTTTAGTTGTGTTTCTGTCCCTTATTTTTGTCACTGCTTATTTTTTGATATTGCATTTGGACCAGGACGGGTTGCAATACCGGGTCGGGTTTTATACACCCCTACTTCCTATTTCATTATTTTTCTTCATATCAACCTAAGTTCGGTACCATGTAGAAGGAAGACAGCAATTTAATGTAAACCTTGGTCTAATGTAAGATCTCAACAGCAGAAATATATATAATTGGTGGAAACCAAGCCATGACAGAATGAAGAAAAAAGAAAGAACAAGTAGTTAAAAGCATAATACCATAACATTACTTAATTTAACATATCTGATCTTATTACATTGGAAAATTTCTTACATAAGGAGGAAAAAGTAACTAAATTGCTCTCTCCATGAATCTACAAGGAAAAACAACAATAGTTTTACAGGAAGCAAGAGACTTCCACACAAACAAAAACCAATTTGCAGCACATGGACTTCAATTGGTGTCGTCTCAATGTGCATCATCAACCAACTTTTCATCTTCCTTAACCTTTGTATAACAAGTTGAAATACCAATATATATATACACACATAACCACAATCATCACAGCAATTCTCTATAGGCTTTTTCAACCAGTTGGTGTGTTGTGTTTATCTGCAACTTCACCTTGGTAAAGCCAAATTCAATGTTGGTGGTGATATTGAAGTGTAGACTTATATTTGACCCAAAAACCTGTATTGAATTGCATTAGAAAAAATATATTCTGGAGTCTTTGTTCCATTTATTTTCTAAGGTTGAAAATGATCAGGTGCAAATAGCTTCTACTGAGAGTTTCTTCATAACATGTGGACATGGATCACCTCCAAAAATTGCAGGTGACACTGTCACGGTGCACGAACTTTGACCAACACAATTCTGTAACAATAAACAATGAGTTAGAACAACAACTTTGGTTCTGAAGGACACACATATGTAAAACGCAAACAGAGAACACACAAGATTGGATCGGTGTTCGGCCAATTGTTCCTACTACGTCTTCAACTGCAGAGTGGTTGCGGTGATTTTCTACTATTCAAACATAGGTTTACCAATAACAACTTGTGTTTAAATATTATAGTCCGGCTTACAAGCTTAGGGTTACAAATTATTCAGGCTCGAGCGACCTAGCCACTAATCAGTAAACCTTGAGTCATACTCAATAGAATGTTTTGAGAAAAAAGGGCCATAAATATTGATGGATAGAACGTTAAAACTGCAGATTTTAACTTCTTAAATCAGAAAAAATAATAATAATAAAGAGTGATGTTTTTCATGTGTAAAATTAGTGTCTGTTTAGAGCACCCTATCCACAATAAAAAAGTAACCATCATAGAAAAATAGAACAAGTAACAATACCTTTTGAAAGGCATCATATGACTTGTGAGCGTGACAGCTTCCTTCGCGGTAGTTTCCACAAGACCCGACTGGAGTGCCAAAGCTAGCAAATTTGATTGATGATATTTTTTGTCCAGGACCACATGACAAATGTGCTTTTGGACTCACAGGTATCTTAACTTTACCAGAAGCTTGCATTTGATAACTAACAAGATTTGGTTGCCACTCATAAATATCAGCACAAACACTATCTATATCTCTTCTAACCAAAGACACACCATTTGGATCCCCGCCCAATTCCTCAAACATAACCAACAAATTTCCTGTCGGCTTCAACCAAGATTTAGGAACATGATACCTGAAAATATCAACCAGTGATTAGTTTATCTAGAGTTTCTCATCAGCATTAAACAAAACTGTTAAACAAGCTACGTACGGCATATTTCTTACCATCGTTGAGAAGCCTCGCCGCAGTTGGATCCACATTTTTTCTCATTATAAGTTCCTGCATAATTGCAATAATCACAAGAACCAGATGCTTTATAAGCAGGCCAGTAGCGTCCCAAATTCTGTCCATTTAACCACATTTGACCTTTTCCCATGCTATTCATGTCTAAGGCCAACGGTGCAACTCCTGCCGGGGCGTCAAAAGTTGTCTGTAATAGCATTATAATGTATCAACATTTATAAGAATAATAATTAATTAAAGAGTATATTAAGAGGAATGGATCAATATTAATAATTAATTATGATACTCACTTTGTACCAAGTCAATGGCTGCTTGCGCGAAACTAAATATCCTTGGAGCCAGTCAACAGAGGAACTTCCAGTAAGAGAATGAAGACTCAAGGCTTCTCCTTTAAGACCAACCTGAACGAAACATGCATTCAAATGAATTTCAAGTAAACTCAAGCAAAGATGCAAAATGAGATAGCGTGGTGACTGTTTGAAGTACCTTGTATGACCATTTCTGCCAAGTTAAGTCCCTTCTTCCCTCGTTGAGACCATTCAATGAAATTGGACCAAGAACGCCGGCGTTCCATGTTTCAAAATGTGGGCCAATATTCTGTATATAAAGACACCAAGTGAATAACATAGACATAGCCATGACATCGACACCAGTTCATATTTTTAGATATGCGCGTGCGAACACAAATAGAGGAGGGAGAAAACAAACCGGAAGTCCAACTGCAACACTTAGAAGGGAGATTTTGTTAACACCAGCTCTAAGCTTCACACTCTCACTAAAGGTTAGTTTGGGGAAATCCACACTTCCATACGCAGTTCCTGGTCAAAAGAAGATAAATAATAGGCTCAATGTATTGAAGATGAAATTGAATGGAACATTGATTAATAGATCATGTCTTGATATATTATTACATGTAACGGTCTGATTCAGTGAATTCTCAAAAGTGTGTGTGTGTGTGTCAACTAGTATTTGCAATATTTCTGAAGCAAGATTGCAATATGTCTGAAGCGAGAATAGTTTTAGTAGTCAAAATAACTGGTGTTATTGAAATGGTATATGCCGAGGATTTGCTACTGACCTGACAGCTGACCATTGATAAAAACATGCAAAGCATGACCAGCAGATAATACTGTAAGAACAGGATTCTTTCCATTCCTAAAAAATCCTTCATTGGAGTTGATCACAACACTAGCAACAAGAAAAGGAACAAGATAAGTATTCAATATGATGGAACCAAAATGAATAAATATATCAACAATGCTGCAGAGTTATATGTGACTCACTCTGTAGAGTACCACAAATAGTCCGATAAATCTCTGGTTGCATTAACCTGTTCCAACAGGCCAGTCACAGTGAAGGAACTATCATCGGTAGTCGTAGTCTCTTCATTAAATGCTTGCCAAGAGAGCCCCCCATGAATAGGAATGCGGCTCATCTTCATCTGTGCGCTCTGCGAACCAACCTATACAAAGATTTCGAAACTTAAATCATCATTGTTGCTGAAATATGCTACTTGGTCAATGAAAATAAAAAGTTTGTTCTATTTTTTCCTCACCCTTGCAGTGTTATAAACAGTGTGCTTGCAGTTAGGAAGAATACTTATAGACCAAGGAGGTAAGTTGTAATGCTGATTCCCAAATGACACTGTTGCATAAGATTGTGGATTGTAGTTTGCAAGGAATGCAGCACAAGCTCCAGATTTTGATTTAAAAACATGAGCCTGTACATCAGCAAAGAAAGGTAAATATTTCTTCTAATTACACAGAAATCTAGATAGTAATTCAAAAATTTAAGATAACTCAATTCGAGATATACCTCCTGATAGTTTCCAAGACGAGTTACAGTAGGATCTGCAGAAACTAAAGCAGGTTCGCAGAGTTTAATTGCTCTGTGTAAATCCTTTAAATGACCCCACTTTGGTTGCCTTAGAAGTCCTGCGTAGCGAAAATAATAATATAACACAATGCATGGAATAAAGAAGAGAAAAGCTTGGTTTTCACTTAATATATGTAGATATAGATCATAGATGTTTGAATGTTGAGCATATACCGTATTCATCAAGAGGTGCATCATAATCATAGCTTGTGGCAATAAAAGGACCACCAGCGGTTCTTCCAAAATTTGTTCCCCCATGATACTGAAAAGAACAAAACAAAAGAGCTTAGTTGAATTAAAAAAACGGCGAATCCATACACCGACACTCTGGAATCAACAAATATTCAAGTTACCATGTAATAATTGATAAAGGATCCTCCTTTCTGTATAAACCTTGCAATTGAAAATGCCAAGTCTTCAGCAGGTCTATGAGGAACTGGAGTTCCAAAGCCGGTAAACCTACAAGGTTAACAAAGGAAAAAGAGCAATGATTCTTTTTTTCTTTTTCCTCAAGAAACATAAGTACCAGGGCACTAAATAAGAGCTACAAATTTATTTATACCAGCCAGTCCAAGCTTCTGTCCACATCTTTGGTTTGTAAGCCTTATTTGGAGAGAAATAATCACAATAGAAACCATTGCAAGTATTAATCTGCAAAATTTTACACTGGAATTAGAAGCTGGAAAATGACATTAAGTCGACACAACATTATCTGGAAAAATTGGATTTACATGCAAAAATACAATATTTCTTCAGCATATATAACTATGTTTATCCCTCCTTTGCTAAAAAAACAGGAAATTGAAGAGTGTCAAATTTTAAATTTTAACCACGTGCATGTAGGGTAATGATTTCATTAAAGTTATGATGCTAAAAAACTAGACATGATGGTGAGAATGAAATTGAAAGGAGTCAAAGGACTAAATAAGTGAAAATATCAGCCATGCATGCACATGGAGGAATAATATTAATTTTTCAAACTCTTTTCTCTTACATCTCCTTTTACGGACCCGGATTGCCTGCTGTAAAGATATCACCCAGTTCACCCGGCAATCAATCTCGGTCATTAATTTGAGATCGAACCATTCAAATTACACCGTCAGTAAATTAATTGTAAACTATATCAAACATTGATTTGAGATCGGATGGTCCAGATATGTAACACGATGATACAGTTACAGCAGGAAGTCCATTTCCCTTTCAATCTCTCCTTTACTTTCTTATTATCACATCAATTCTTTTTTCATTTCTCGTCCCTTTCTATCATTTTCTTAGTTACACTTCTCACACTCAACATTTACAATCTACAAGTTTAAAAAGGTAAAATGATTTTTCTTTAAAAGGTTACAAGTCAGTTTAACTTACAACAGGATCAGGAGCATCATCTTGTTTGCACATGACCCATGGAACACCAGTATTAAGTCCTACAGCCATATGTGCTGCCCACTGAGTATAGGCTTTAGCAGGAGCACCAAGTTCATACTCCATTGGTCCATATTCATTTTCAATCTGTGCATAAACAATGGTACCAAAACGCAATAAATTCATTACATATCTCCGTTTTTTCCTCAACTAGTAAAGTAACTAGATTAATGCTGTTTTTTAATATCTCCAAGAAAATACAAAGAAAGTAACAAGATTAACATCTTAACCTGAGATAGAATTATTGGACCACCCTGAGACTCATACAACCTTTCAGCTTTCATTATATTCACAATCTTAGTAGTAAATCTTTGCATTTGAAACTTCACCAAACAAAAACATTAAACAAAAGTCAAAATTAAGTTATCAGAAGGGTAAAGTAACAACATCAAATAAATAATATTTTTTTCTATTTATAGTGATTCTTAATAATATTATTATAACAGTTATATTACCTTAAATGGTCCATTGTCTGTTCTGAAGCTGATACCTGGAATGTACTTGAGCCAAACAGGGAAACCTCTACAAAAATGAACAAGGTAAAACTGTTAATAAAAATTTCAAGTAACCATAATTTTTGTTTGAGTAAAAGAAGAAATTAACATTAAACTCTTTTATTACCCAAAGTTCCATTCAGCACAAGCATAAGGACCAACTCTCAAGTGAACATAGAGACCTGCTTGATGCACCAACTTTATGAACTTCACCAAATCATAGTTTCCCTCAAAATAATACTTCAATAATCAAAAACACAAAAAAAGTGATTAGTTAAAATTACACTACAAGCAAAACAAACATAACAAACAAGGATTGTTTAATGTTAATTATTACTTTGCCAGGTGAAGGTTCATGTCCATTCCAGAAAACATAAGTTTGAATCACATCCAATCCTCCTTCTTTAGCCTTCTGGATAAGATCTGGCCACATCTAAAACAACAACAAAAACAGTTTCAAATTCAGTAACCCAAACAAACAAAAAAACATGTTTTTTTTCACAAAGGTTGAAACTTGAAACTATCCATTTGATAAAAACACAAAACAAAAACAACCCAGAAACACATTTGATGAAAATACCTCAGGGGTACTTCTGGGGTAATGAATAGACCCAGAAAGAAGTATTCTTCTTTGTCCATTAATGGTGATAGCTTTATGATCATATGATACAGAAGCTTCACCAAAACTAATCAATGAACTTGCAAGTATGAACAATAGCAACACATTGAGCTTGAAGGCCATGATAGTGTAAAGCAAAAGTGAGTTTTTTTACACTTTATTCTATGCTTCAATGTATAGGGAGAGAAAAAACATAAATGTTGTGTGTTTCTTCAACTTTTGTTCTGTTTTTCAACAATGTATTTTTTTTCTTCTTTTTGTATTGAAAAGTGTGAAAGGAAGGAAAAAAGATGAAACTTTTAAGAGAGAGAGAGAGTTTGTTTTTTTGTGTGTGTTTTGGGAATTAATGAAAATTGTTGTGTGAAGAATTAATCTTTGTTGTGGCAAAATGGAAGTGGTTTGCAGGTGCATTTATAAACATTCAAAAATGTGAGGAGTGGAGGGTGTGAGTGTTGGATAGAGGGAAATTAAGTAGGACCAACTTTTTCAGACAATTTTGGGACCCACATTTTGTCCTTTCAACCTCCAATAAAATTCCTTTTTCATTTATTTTGACTTAACCTCATCTCTCTATGTCAAATTAAGTGTTTTTTTTTTCTTTTTTATATAATATTTACTTTTTTTACTAATATTTTTTTTATTGTATTTCAATCTTCTAATTATTTTACTATATGTAGAGTCAGTCTTACATGCACAATCACAATTTAAATTATTTGGACACACAATAATAAAAGAAATTAAAAGGTAAATAAATTCATCACATCAGTAATCCATTTTTTCTTTAAAAAAATATTTTTATAAGTGTGTTCAATTTTATTTTTTTTAATTTAGGTTTGTTCTTAAACTAGTATTCTCTTTGTCTTAAAATAATTAAATCATTTGATTATTTCACACATGTTAAAAAAATATATGAGTAAAAGAGAACACTTATTGTGAGCCGACTAATGGAGTATTCCTTTTCATCCTATTCCATCATATCATTTATTTTTTGAACAAGTCTTGCATAGGCACAACTCTAAATAAAATTTATTTGAGCACACACAAGATTGATAAAATTTAAAAGATAAATTATATTAAATGATGTGACTAAATTATTTCACTTTAAAATTTTATAATTCATATGTGTATGCCTAAATACCTTTTATTTGGGGTTGTGCCCAACTAAATATTTCTCTTTTTTCCCCCTCTATATGTAATGAAATCAGCCACTCTAATTTTAAAATTACTAATAACATAATTTGTGTGATAAAAAATTATAGATTAACAATATTTTTACATTTTTATCTGTTGATATAATTTTTTTTAAAGGAATTAATTCTTTTTTCTTTTGAAGGAATGGAATTAATTCTTTTGTTAATAACAACTTAACAGCGACTGAATATTCGAGCTTGGTAAAGGTGTGTTTGGTTTGATTGCTGAAAACGCGTTTTTTGTGATATTTTTAAGGGTTTTGTTAACCAGTGCTTCCGGGGCACTAGTTAAGGAACCAAAAGTAAAATGAAAAATCAAATTTTGTATTGAAAATAACACTTTTTTAACTTTCAAAAAGTGAAATACACAATTTTCAAGACAAAATTCCTTTTTATAATTCTTTAAACAATGTTCCGGGGCACTCGTTAACATATTCTTATTTTTAAAGCAAAACGAGAAGGGACAAAGCTCCATTCCCATTGCATGCATTGCTTGCCATCATAAGTCATACCATACTAAAAAATAAATAAACTTGTGTATGTGTGAGAAGCTAATCGGCATTGCATAATAAAATTAAAAGGCTAATTGGGTTTAAAGAAATAATAGTAATTAATAAAAGCAAAATCAAAAGGAGCGAAACTCATCTGTTAAGTGTATATTTGAGTTCATAGTGAATTTGGCAAAATCATTGTGTCAAATCAAACATACACTAAACATGTTTCTCAAAATCACAATGAATTTTCATGTTGATATGAAAGCTTACATATTTGAGAAATCACGGTGAAAAAGGCAATGAAACCAGTAAAAGAAATAGAAAATATGAAACCAAACAATTACTAAGCCTACACGAAAATCGTACTTAATTGTATTTGACATTTTCGTTCATATTTTCATCTGTCAATACAATAGTATCATAGCTGAACCAAATATCAAACCTAACAATAGTATTTTTGAATCTTTAACAAATGCGCACTTGTTAGCTTAACCTTTTTTTAAATCAATTCCAAGATAACTAATGTCATCATGATAAAAATATTTTGATTCGTCAATTAGTGATCATTGTTTTCTAACAAATGTAGCATTATAGTCCTATAAGAAAGAGTATAAGAAGCAACCTTTCTATTTCATAAATAGAAAAAAGGGTTTACTTGGCTTAAGGAGAAAGGGAAAGAGAAAAGAAACAACTTAGGTGCTGTTACACAAACTTTATGAATTATAAGCATTATCTCATAATATTTGATTTCTGTTACAACTTCCAAATCCACACACAAAGCAATGAAGTAACGTTTTGCATATATGCACTTCACCCCCACTCACTCACCACCCCCCATGCATGATTGCCAACACCTACCTGGCAAGTGGCAACTTCACCTCCCTTCATTTTCATAATCATATGTATGTCAACAACTTATAAGTATCAAACAATAATATCTTAAGCCCTATTATTAAAATCATCCATGCCCTAATTTATGCATATATTCAGATTTAGATTTCAATTGTGTTTGACTTCTCATCTCCCATTAATTGAGTATATACTATATACATATAGTATAATGAGATTGAAACTCTTAATTAATGTGGCTCTGATCTTCCATATACTACAAAACTATTTTGTGGGAAACTTCCCAGGTATGGGAGAAATTGATTAATATAGATTAATGTTGAAAATTATTATAAAGGATGAATAGGATTGTGGAATATAATTAAGTTGTATTATTTGTGGTGTAGTACCTACAATACAAAAGGAGAGTAAAGCATGTATAAACAAATTAAAAGTGATGGGATCTAAGGATACATATCTTGCAAGGAATTGCTTCGTGTAGTGCCCCAATTACTCATCATTGGCTTTTAAACGTACCTAACTAAACTATAACTATTATATATTATTTGATGGTTATAAATTTATAATGCTCTTGTAAAGTTACACTTAACATAGGCTCGTAGACATATCCACCGAAACCGAAAGAATGAAAAAAAAACCTGGACATACATTTTGTTTTAGAAGTGTATTTAGCTATATAAATCAAATTATATCTAAAAAAAGGTATTTTAGGTCTATATATACCGATCAACTTAAAAAAATATGAATTATATTTTCTTATTACTTTTATTATTTTAGATTTTATCCAACCTTTTCACCATCTCCCTTTAGAGTTGCGAAAGAGTCGACCACATCCTTTACAAGTATCATCATTGTTGAGTTTTATTCAACCTTTGTTGACATCTCATTTCTTTGAAGATTGCGATGATGCGGTTGATCACTTGTTGTAAATCCTCTTCAAAAATCGTTTTGTTTCTCCGTGTCCACATGACCAACAAGTGGTCATGAAAGTTGTATAAGATTTTATACTTGTATTATATTACTAATTTTCTAACATTTTTGGTAATTTTTCCTTAAAAAAAAAACTTTTTGGTAATTTAAGCATATTATCCCGTACTTTTTTTTGTCCGTTGCATATTTCAATGTATTATAATAAAATAGAATTGAAAAATGGTATCCTATAAATTCATATTCTCTAAAGTATCATGTTAAATATCAAAATGAGGCATAATCTCATTGATATATTAATTTTATTTTTTTTTACAAGTAATTTTGCTATAATCTATTTAAATATATGTCTCATGACTTATTTAGTATGTTAAAACTCAAATAAACATTTAAGTAAGTTAATTAACATGGCATACCATAGTTAAAAAATGGCCAGACTATAGCGGTCATAAAAAATTAAAGACGACATGTTCCGAACCAACGGGGACAAGTTTTCCATTTTGCAGATCACCCACTCGTTTGACTGCGTGACGCACATCTATGCCATGCAATTCCAAAAGTGACAGCAGATTTTGAAATTTGTACTCCATTAGTACTTTTTCAAGGTTTTCCACAAGATATTTGCTTATAAATACGTACAAGATTTTGAAAAAGAAGTAACATTATATTTTTTTTTATCAATTTACTAAAATATACTACTTTTATTCAAGGTGTACTTACTTTATTGGTGGTTTTGAGCATCAACAAAGGAGACCTTCAATTTTGAGGTCTTAAACGGATCTCACATGGACACATCAATTCTTTATAATTTTTTAATGGGTCATGTTAACTTGTTAAGCATTAATGTCATTTCATTAATAATGAAATGTAAAGAATTTAATGAAAAAAATTAATATTAAAACATTTTGAACAATAAATTAACACAATTTCCAATACATTATTTCTATTATTGGAATTCTTGTGCCCTTACAAGTTATCATTTCCCTTTTTTAATAATAGTACTTAATAGGTACTCAACCCCCCAATGAAGACTTTCTAACAAAAGGTCTATATGTGTCCCATAATAACATTAAAAAGCCAAGGTAAATTGCAATTGAAAAGCAATAGTACAATGACAATGATTATTTTTAAGCAAAAGTAATGTGAGGTCCACTTAAGCATTGAGGTCTTAAGTGAGACCCTGGGTCCAAAAAGACCTCAAAAATAAATTTCACATTTGGGGTACCTATTAGGTACCAGGTCTTAAATGGTGAAGACCTCACCAATGTGGGGTACCTAATAGCATACTTTAAAGCATGAAAAATTGCAAACAAGCCCTTTAATTTGGGAAAATAATTTTTAGACACCCAAGAACTAATCACCGCCCGCTAGAGAGAGGAAGAAATAAAGAGACTAAAATGATAGATATGATAGAACAATTACGTGATAGGAGGATAGATATAGAGAGAGAAAATAAGGTGGTGAAAGAGTAGTGAAAAACGAATTTGGATCGTCCTTGTGAGCTTCCCTCAGTTGATAAGGATAATGCATAATACTTCCTCCGATCACATTTATAAGCAAAAAATGACTTTTTAGGTACATTGAATAAATGTATACGGTCACATTTATGGGTTAGATACATTAATTATTGGATGTACCTAAAAAGTTGTTTTTTGCTTATAAATATAACCGAAGGGAGTATATGCAAGATCTTGGGTTCGAACCCCAACCATCACAAAAAAAAAAAAAAAAACTTGGACCACCTCCTTCTCTCGTTCTCAATTTTGCGTCTTTCTCTCTCCTGATATTCTTTCACTCTAAATCTTTTTTCTCTCTCTCTTGATTTTCTCTCTAAAATTTAGAGAGAAAAAGATACAAAATAGAAAAGGAGAAAGAAGAAGAAGAGAATTAGAGATGGAGATGATCCAACCTCATGATAAACATGGCGTACAAACTTAATTTTGAAGTTATTCACGTCTTGTGAAGAAATAGAGTCATAGTGTGTCAACTAACACAATTGTGGTTATCTAGAGATGGTGTTTTATAATTTTAACTCTATTTTTAATGAGATTAAATCAATTTTATCCTTATGTACAATTTTTTTTTTTAAACTTAAAAAAAAAACACTTTGAATTTCAGACTTTTGATTTTAAAGTGGCATTTGAGGCTAAGATCAAGCTTGTATTAATAGTATAATATATTTATAACTTTTTTTAATATCATTCTACTATAAAATAAGTTTTTTAATTGATAAAATGTTTATACATTTAATGCTTGTTTCACGGATAGCATTTGAGTGACATTATGGTTAGTGATATTGGTGACATTGGTCAACCACAATGTAACAAGTATATAAAAAAAACTGTGAAAAAGAAAGAAAAAAACTATTTATGATATTGTGGTTGATCAATATCACCACTATCACTATAACAGTCTTCTACCTCTAGATTTTCTTTTAAGTGACATTGTAGTTGATCAATATGACTATTATCACCAACTAGAATGTCATCCAACTGCTACACTATATCAGCCATCTCTCTTTGGATTTTCTCAAATCTCAAAATTCAAGACATATCTCCAACATTAACATCCATCATGTTTCACATGGAACTATGCATATATGGATCAAAAGTCAAAGCAACTTGATAAAAGAAGGCATTTCATTAGATGCTCTGTCTTCCACTAATTAATTTTTATTCTTTTGCTGCTGCAACTTTTCATGGTGGACCTATATATATAAAACAGTTATACGGTTTTCACTTCAAATTTCAGATCATAGTAACGTCAAGCTCTATACCAACCTTTAAACTTTAATCTCAATCTAATTAAAAGGAAAATAATTCACTTATTTTGCTATGTTTGTTGAGATGTTAATTTTAACAAAACACAAATAGTACTAGAGGTACCCTACTCAATCACCATCTAGTAGTTGTTTATTAGCTGTGATTCATCAACTATAGTTTCTAAACAACTAGATTGGACTTTTTTTTTTGAATAAAAACAACTAGATTGGACTTAGTTAGCCATATTAATTGCTCCCATATAGTATGATTTTATGACCTGCAATACCATTTTCTTGACCATAATACAAATCCAGCTCATTTATCTTTCATAGTTCATCACAAAAATTCCTTTATGAGCTTAATTAATCAATTAAATTAACATACCTGCAGCATGTTCATTGCCGGTAACCTAATTAATTTGAAAAATATCACATGCTAGTCATGTTATACATTAATTGGTGACAATCCAATTTTGTTGGCAGCAATGTGATTGTGTGTTTAACTTATACTTTGCATAATATTGTTGAATTTTGAAAATTATGATCAGATATACTATTAATTAGTCCAATAGTCATGTAGTTTGTTAAATACTTTGTGATCATTGTTTGAAATTAAGTTGAAAACAGCTAAAATTCGCAAACTCAAATTTGTTTTCAAACTTCATAGTGACAGAGATATCAGTGTGCATGGTAGATTAAAAGTATTTTAATTTCTTTTTTGTCAAGAAAGTATTTTAATTTTTACTGTCAAAAAAGTTTATTAACCTTTTTAATTCTAAAATAAATTGATCTAATCACCTATTTAGCTCATTATTTATTGATTTATTTATTTTATCATGGTATGAGATCCGAGGTCACTAATGTGGAAACGTGGTACCAAAATTGAATATGTTTTTTTTTTTGGAAGGAAAAATTGAATATGTTGTTATTTCTTATAAAATTTCAAAATTTTGTTTTAGTTCATATATTTTTTTTTTCAACTTTTACTCCCCCACAATATTTTCGGTCAATGTTTTAGTCCTTTACATTTAAACTAATTCATCTATCCATTCTATTTTTTTAATAAATTTTTCCAATCATGCGTGATATTATACACATATCTCCTACGAAAATATATAATTTTTTTAAAAGTATGAATTGAATATGATTTTTTAAGCGCTGAAAGTTCAAGAAATCAAAATTTAGAAATAAAATTTTGAAATTATATACATACTTATATCATTACACATAAAATGTAAATATTCAAAGTGTGGTAGTATTCTGATATAACTTTGATTTTAGGGTTAATTAAGTAAATGGTCCCTATAAATGTTCAGAATTTTGTTTTTAGTCCCTACAAAATAAAATCACACTTTTTAGTCCCTATAAAATTTTCCATCTGCTTTTGTAGTCCCTATAAAAATTTTCCATCAGAATTTTAGTCCCCATCAAAAATTTCCATAAACATTTTTGGTCACTAAAATGCTTAAGGAAAATGTCACAGAGACTAAAAAATGTGATTTTATTTTGTAGGGACTAAAAACAAAACTATGAATATTTATAGGGACTAAAAACTTAATTAACCCTTGATTTTATAAAAACTAAAACTGTTGACGAAAAATTGTGAAAACTAAAAGTTTTTTTTTTTTTATATTAACAAATGAATATTGGAGCTTTAGCCCTCTTTTTCCAGAAAAGAAAATAATATTAATTTTTAAATTTTACTGAGACTAAATACATATTTAAACCTATCAAAATTAAACTCTCCTATTTTCTCAAATTAAAACATGTGTAAGATGATTTTATCTTGTAGAAAGGATGAGTTTGCCACATACACTCCCACTTTGGATATTGTAGCTAAGCCTTTGCATCTCACCAAGTCACCACCACTTGTCATCGATCGGATTTGGTAGGGTCTAATTTATCCAGCAAAATAGTGGTCGCTAAAATGTGAGGGCATGAATAAAGTGCATGCATGGGACAGATGAAGAGGGACCAATTGCAATTCTTATCCAATTATATCAAATGTGTAATTTAAAACAAGCTACAACAATACATTCAGGTTGCTTTGATTGTCGGGGATTTCAAACGCTTAAGCAAATGGTTAAAGGTTCGATACACGTTTCAAAGAAAACTAGTTAAGAGGAGAGAATCCACATTATATGTTTATTGGTTTTATAGTAGACATTAATTTATGTTAAACGACGACATGGTTATGAACAAGCTACATAGTTCAAATTCAAACAAAGTGTGAGAGTTTGGATTGGGATGGAGTTATAGTGAATCAAGTCTAAACTAATAGTAAAAGGTTGGAGTTAGTTGTAGGTTTGGGGTTGTTTTGTCAAATTGTGCAACTTGGAAGGGTTTTCAAAATCTCAAATGACGCAAGTATTAATCATTGAGTCTAATTATCAAATACTCGTGTTAAGTTATAATAATTAAGTACTAGTTCTACACGGTAATCGAATTTAGTCAATAAATTGGTAAACATGATTGTGTTTGTCATCTTATCAAATTGAAGCATCAAAGACTCATGACGTCGTACATAATAGTACCTTTTTACTTTCAATACTAAATTGATGCCAATTAATTCATATTGAAATACAATTGTTTAAAGGAGGGCCAACAGGGATTTCCTTTTGTTAAGACGCACAACCTGTTTTTTTTCTTCTTCTCTAAGCTTTCTTTAAAATATGCGCATGCATGCACTTTGTTTTTTATATTGCATGATATGGTAGAGCTTTGAATTAATTGTCATCATTTACTATCAAAGAAGAAAATGACACAATACCTCAAGTTATTATTTAGGCCAAATATCTTATGTTATCATTTAAGTTAAAAGTTTGTAATATATTAATCTTCTAAGGTTTGTTTGTAACAAATTATTCATTTAGTTTTGAGTCATTTAATTTGGGTTAAATATCTCTTTAAGTTCCTGTAAGTTTGATAAAAATACCAGGTTAGTCTTTGAAGTTTTTTAAGTTTCAAACAACTCGTTTAAGTTTTTTTAAGTTTCAAATAGGTCATTTAAGTTGTTAATTTAATGCACCTATTTGAAGTTTTTTAAGTTTCGAATAGATCCTTAAAAGAGTAACAGTGGATTAAATTAACAACTTCAACCATTTAAAACTTAAAACACTAACTCGATATTTTTGTCAAACACAAAGGACCAAAAATGATATTTGGCCTTTAATTTGTAACGGTGAGTTAGTCTAGTCTCATGAATTTGCGAAATTACAATTTTTTTTCCTTTAAATTGAAAATTTTCCAATCAATTTAGCATGTTTTCAAATTTTGTACCACAAGTTTAAACACTTGTATTGTGTTTTATTGGTTTTGTGATAGATGTTTATTGGTATTTTTTTTTCCAATTTCTGAAATAAGATAGATGAAAACACTTTTATATGGTGGAACAAGGATAAAATATGATTTTATTTTTTTTTGCCAAAGCAATAAAACCATGATTAGAATCTTAATTTTTGGTTGGGTTATAATGAGAATAAGAGCTAAGGGGCCCCTTATCTCCTAATGTGAGTCACGCATTTGTTTCCCTCTCATCTCAATCCATTTCTATAAGGCAGATAAGCACTTGCATCACTCTCCTTAAAAAAAATAAGCAGCCATTCATTTCATCAAGAACAATAATATTATAAATTTCCATCTATACTACTGTGATCAAGTATTTATTATTTATACTACTATTTTAGTGCAAGTAATTGAGATGTACCTTTCACTACCCTATACTTATATATATGACCTGTGGCATGTTAGCTTATCTTGTTAAATCTTAATTAAATTTTTTAATCACGGTACTAATCTGAGATCTGAGGTCATTAATTGAACTATACCTAACTTTGTCATTAGTGAATTTATGGAAAAATATGCTCTAAATTATAATAATGATATTTTCCTAAGTTACTAACTCTTTTACATCATTAGAAGTTTCTATTCATAATATACCTCTTTTTTCAGTAGTTAGTAAACATAATTGTACTTAGCTAGACTCCGTTGGTCCTCTTTTAGTTAAGCTTGATTGAGACCCAAACAAAATGAAGGTAGTTAGACATAGTTGGCATGGTGCATACACTTTTGGTTCAACTACCATAGTTCCTTGAAATAGGATTTTCCTCTAATTGCTTACATATAACTCAAGGTAATTAGTTAATTTCCTTATGATTTTGTTTTGCTTTGTTATTTTGGAAGTTGTGATGGGACCAATCACATGCTCTAAAGTCTTAACATTGTGCAATTCTTTTGTTAAGTGTCAATTCACATTGACTCACAACTAGACAATGCCAACAAGGACCATGTGTCCAATTAACCAAACTAACCGGACATAAAAGATAATATTGAGTTAAATTGAACAATACTCTTTAATCAATATTGCAAAGATTAATTATATGTATTGCTGGTACTTTTAAAGTTGTTGGACCACTATCCTACTTCTTAAAGTTAACCCTTTTTATTTTCTTCCAATTTTCATGAAAGGGAAATATCATGCATTTTGTAGGAGATATACTAGTTATGTATATAGTTTTTATTTCTTGTTCTTTTTGCACAAAATGGATCAATTGCTTTAATTAAGCTAGTGACATGTTTTAAACACATCCCAGCAAAAGTTCGATCAAATTGGAGAACCAAGATCAAAGGCATAGAATGTTATCTATATAACTATATTTACATAAAATCTCTAATAAATAATCAATTTTTTATATGAAAAAAAATCCATTTTGAAAGAAACTTTTATATGTAAAAAATCCTTTTTTTTACATTATTTATTCTTTCATTTTCTTCTTGATATATTAATTAAATGTCAATCTGCCGGCCACTCCAATTGGGGAGGGACCTACCTAACCTATAACCAAATTAACACACTCAATGAAAAATGGAAGGGGCTATCCTAAATTCTCCCAACAAAAGGATTAACATAATATCTACCAATGCCTTTTTTTTTTCAAAAAAGAAAAAAAGATTATCTGCCAAGGCAAAGAGAATACCACTCTTTTTTTAAATTTTATTTTTTAAATTGTTACTATTGGCTGAAAGGAATGTGAATATCACATACTAATCAAGTGTAACACCATACATAAACTATGAACATATCTATAAAGTTGATAGAATGGCTATCCTCCCATACCTGATCCAAATGAACATCAATATAGTTACAACTTGAGAAGATAGATAGCATTCAATTCAAGCCCACTTTTATGAGCCATTATCTATTTGCCTCTGCCTTATCCTTGAATGTGATGTTACAATCAAACCCTATCATGAATTCATCACATATTCTCTTCATACAAATTAAATTTGTGGATAAAATTTAAGAAATCAAATGCATTACGTATGTCAAATTCAAAGGGACACAATTTGTTATTATTAATTGTTGTCACTTCAAGTGACTGGGTACACTTTTAAATTACAATACAAATCTACAAGTATATTATTACAAAGAATCAAAGGATATTGTTGCATTATCATCTCTTGATTGTGTTCCTCTGGAACAATATCTTTTGCTATGGGACCACGAACATTTTTTCATTAGTAAGGACATGGAAGGGTTTAGATTTCTAGCATGAAATAGAATGTGGTTGGAATGTGTCTCAAGATCTCCCATCACTAATAAAACAGGGAATTCAATCATATCCTAAGATAACTTTTTGCAAATAAAATGTAGGTTTAATTGCAGTTTTAGCCCCCTAATTTTCCCAAAGTTGCGGTTTTGGCCCCCTAAGAAAAAAAACCACAAAACAGCCCCCTAAGTTTTGCAACTGTAGCAGTTTTGGCCCCCCAAGACAAAAAAAAATTAAAAAAATAACACGTGGCACCTCACTT
>Ga0315914_1002133_pt1 | contig 30314 bp, 21 predicted proteins | sample MpolenodulesMG_FD_203920 | JGI IMG/M metagenome (GOLD analysis project Ga0315914, IMG submission 203920) | Medicago polymorpha root nodule microbial communities from Los Angeles, California, United States - elongated nodules | ecosystem: Host-associated > Plants > Roots > Nodule | place: USA...
TATATATATATATATATATATATATATATATATATATATTATTGATAAAATACCCTGTGTATTTCAACTAGTTTCCTTTGAGACATAGGCCAACAAATACATGGTAGTGGGAAAGAGGCAGATATTTAACCACAAAAAAACATATTCTATTGCAAAAATATTTCACAAACTACAACATGGTCAAAACATAGTCTTCATAACTTGAAGAGTAAACATTTCTAGAACTGATAATCCATTGTACAAGTAAATGAGAGGTAAGTAATGACAAACAAAGGAAATATAGTACATACAAAGTTACCAGTCAACTTGCTTGGAACTCTGGAGAAACCATGTCCCTGACAGATGTGAAGGTAAACAAAATCCCAATGTATAAAAACGATAAAATGCATCTTCACAACCGACCAATATGCTTGGCTTGTTAGAAACACTCTTTTTTAGATGTAGCGAAACGCTAAAGAATATATCTATCATATTGAGTCAATAAAAGTTTGCTGCTCTACGAGCGCTAATCTGAACTCACACATGGTCCTGTTTGATTGATGTCCCATCAGTCATCACCTCCGACTATGATGGTGACGGTCTCCTGACCACCTATCGTTAAATTGAGATGAAAGATCTCGGTCTATATCTCTGTCTCTATCATACATGCCTCCAGAGCTAAAGTTTCCGTGTCTGCTGCCAGAATCTCGTCCCAACGGTGAAAAATGCCTCTCGGGGTTTGAATAATGAAGAGAATGGAATGAAAAAGGCTTTGGGGACACTTCCTCATAAATAGGACTTCTCCCACTGCTCCAATCTGCCATTGAGTTAGGAGAAACATGGCCACTACCAAACCTAGGTTGAAAACTAAAATGTGATGAATTGTGTCCTAGGTCCCCTGGAGGACCATCATCCCTTAAATCACCTATTCTCTGATCATGTTGATGTCCTCGGCTGCCAAAACTTGATGATCTCTGTTGTGACCAGTTCCTTGAAATATCAATAGCAATTGGGGGTACTACAGCTCTGGCAGCCCACAATCTTTCATCGGCCTTTTCTGGAATAGGAGCATTTATTCCTGGAAATTCAACACTCATTTTCCGTTTTGGCTTTGAAGAATCTGCTCCGATAATTTCCCCATCCTCTTGTTCTGCCATGTCCTTATCAGTGAATATTGTTATGCCAGAAGGCTGATCCTCCTCATCCTCATCTGAATTCCAATCGTGTTAAGTTAAATATACCAAACAAGAAAAAATGGAAACCAAAGGACGCACATACACACACCGTAAATATCAATCCAAAAATATGATATTGAAGCAAGATGAACATTTGTGCAAGAAGCAATTAACTAACATCTCTAGCTTTGTCCCAAGTACAACGTAAGTATTGTTATAGAATTAAATGCACTTATAAGATTCCTTATGCATATAATTCAACAAATTTCAGATGCAATCAATATTTTTCAGAGATATAAAAGAGTACCAGATGACATTTAAATACAACAATTAAACCATTTGAACTTCTCTTGCATATGAAAAGGTTACATGTTTGTTAATCATGGGCTGAGCGTGAATAATAATAAACAATCATATGGAACTCCATAAAATGGGAAAGTACTACTACTTACAAAAAAACAGCTTAGCCTTGTGGCTTTATGAAGAATAATTATTTTCTGTATTGGTTTATTATCAATGGTTCAAAAAAAATCACCAAAACAAAAAATACAATATACCGTCTCAAGGATGATATAATTAAAGATCAAAGAATTGTTATTTTACCAAGATATCCTGGTGGGTATCCTAATTCTCTCATTCTGTTAAGCCACGGAGGTGGGTCAAGTTCCTGCATAACCACAGACAGAACATTTATAAAGACAAAATTCTCCGACATAAGTCTGCATTCTATATATAGTATAGTTATAGTCCATCACAAGTCATAAGTAAATAATATAAGACAGTAATTGAAATTCTTGAAATTGAACATGATAAATAGACAACTATTCATTTATTTCCTTATGTGTGTATAAATCTTATTATACCAACATCGACTCAATTCATCACAACATATATCTTCTTTCACTATTTAGGTCGGTTATGTCCTTGTGATTAAATTAGTCCAGTGACAGGCACAGATTTGGCACGTGATGCAAGTGGTTGATGTTTTTTATAGGAGGAAACTTAATTTCATGAAAAAGAAAGAAGCATATTGCTGTTGCAAGGTCAGACAAAGAGGCATACTGTGGTGCTATAGCCCAAACTACTTGTCTTACGAACTTTTGTGATTTCAAACACTTACTCCAAGAATAGGAGTTTTGCAAAATAGAGCATATAGAACTTCTCTGTGATAGTCAGTTTACCAGAGAGAAAATCATTTAGAGCATCATTAGAACTTTCTTAAGTGAGTTTCACTCCAAAATCAGTTGACAGATGTCACTAAATCTCGAAGGGGACCACAAGTTGATGATATATCATATATGTAACAAGCTAAATGCATACGATATACTTACTCCAGCTTGAGGGGGATATCTGATTATTTCCATAATTAGTGTTATTCTCTATTATTTGTTCTCTCTTTATTACCTTTTGATATAATCTACTTGGATAGTCTAAGCAGTTCCCTATTTTCCTTATTTTGAGAAATTCTCTAATTGGTATAGTTTCATTATGTAATACAGAAAACTCATTCCATATTATTCATCTGATCTGAACACTATGCTCCTACCAGACCAAGGACAACATTTTTCAGACCTAGGCCAATATCAACAATCGGTGGCAAAGGGTACTTATCTTATTTAATCGGACCTAACATATCCATTGTTGTTAGTTTGTGAATCAACCCGTCAACTTTCCATGAATAACCACTAGGATGCAGTGATTTATTTTAGATCTTAAACTATACTAAGGATTCTCTTAAGGAACTATAACATACAAACAAAAGCCACAAATATTGTTCTTATTCTGATGTTTATTGGGTTGGATCTATGATGGAAGGTCATTTCTTGGATATGTTTCTTTATCAGAAGAAACATATTTATTGCAAAATAGTATACAAAATGTTGTTGCAACTCATATGGTTAAAGCAACTCTTGAAGATATTAAATTTTGTGAAATTGGAGTTCCCGTGAGCTTAGCTCAGTTAGGGAAATTGCATAATATAGGCAGGGGCCGGGGTTCGAACCCCGGACACCCCACTTATTCTCCTTAAAAAGAGAATTTCTAGCCACCAGGCTACTTGACCAATTTTTTTTTGTGAAACAAACTGATAATAATCAGTTGAGCAATAAATTGCTATACTACTAAACCTACTATATTTTTTATGTATAAAATTATAAACTTATTCCAATATATGCAAATATACAAGATCAGCAGGCTGTGTTCATAGCTTCTCCTTGGTGTTCTGCATAGCATTGTTTCAACGGGGTTGCTATCTCCATTACGCAGAGATTGGGAAACTTAGGTGCATTGTTTTTTTTTTTTCTTGAGTAATATCATATAGTTTAAAGTTTAAACTACTTTGCACTTTGAAGGATATCCTATCGTCACCTAATACCTCCATCCTTATACGTAAGACCCTCTTGTAAAATTTTAATGTCCCATTTCATAAGACTCTTCAAATTACAAGATACATTGATTACTTTTTCACAAAAGTGCCCCTAACTAAATGGAGGGAATAATAAGACCAACCATTTCTCTCTCTTAATAATTGAAGTATAAATTTGGAAAGAGATTGTACAATATTGACAAATTTAATGAAAAAAATACTTTTCTTAAATGGGGTCTTATATAGTAATGGAGGTAGTGGTTGAACTTTAAGTCGCATTTTCCTATAAACAAGGTTCTCAACCCATCAAAAACATAAAGACCTAGACGTTAAAAACATATTCTAATACATAAAAAACAGCATTTTCAATAACTCTTACCCCCAAGCCCAAGAGCTGACGAGTTGCATCATCAAGAGTACCTGGCCTCAAACCTGCATACTTTCCAGCAGGAGAATCCTGATAATACCGAGTAGGATTACGGGAAGAAGAATTCTGGTTCCGTTGGGATTTGAGTTGCTTGCGAGCATTATTGACAGCAACGTTGTCACGAGGCCTTGGACATTCTCTCAACGCATGACTGTATGAACCGCAATTGAAACATCGGGAAGGTGTGTCTATGATTTTCAGACCACTGGAATATAAAAAAAATAAAAAATAATCAAAGAACGCACAACCTGTATTGGAAGCAAACAATATATTTTGTTCCCAAATAGGTACGTAGCAGCAGCAATTACACTAACGAACAGGAACTATTTTTTACTAGTAATTAAATGATGTACATTAATTAGTAAGATACAACCAAAACAAGATATGCATGACAAAAGTTATTTCAAGACACTAAAACCAAAACAAATATAAAATGTTAAGGCAGTAATTCAATTCCACCATAAAGGATCCATAGACATTCTCACAATACAAAAATTATAATTTGGAGCTCTTAAATCAACAGTGTTATGGTGCCACCATAACTACAATATAACCACACTATGATAATGCCTATATCCTTCCGGGCTCTAGTCTGGTCCAGTCTGGTTACAGAATCTAAAACTAGTAGGACTCGCAAAGAATTGCTAGTTTGAGGAGGTTTGAATAAGTCCACAACATGCTGGTTAGATGGGCCCTATAGGCCCAATCAAAATAGTAGTATAATCAGACTAGTGGTATAGTGGACTTAAAACATCTGTAGTGTTTTAATGGTAAAAAAACCAATAGAGTAATAGTAACAGAAATAAATGAATATGGTCTTATTTAGTAATAATAGATCAATAATTGAATAGTAAAATAATAACTTGTGTATAATTCGTATTAGTAGATAAATATTTAAATATATAATATAAATTATTATATAGTATAAATTATATGAATATAAGTTATTTAGAGATAAATATGAAACTTTTTATGTAGTACATTTTATATTAACACTTAAAATCAATTATCTTTAACTTTTCATTTATATTAATACTTATATAGTTTTTACATACTTTCTCAGTCCTTAATTAATAATATATTTTTTGGGTAGGCCGCGCCGCCACATTGATAACAGAGCTTATAGATAATAGTAACATTTTAGCACATGCTAGAGTCTGAGCAGGTATGTTGGACATACCATTCACATACTTTCATTCAACAGAAACAGCTTAAGCTTTTGAGATAATTGGTTTGTGACTATATCAATAGAAAATAGATATTTACAGTAGCCATACTAAATAATACAAAGTAAAAGTACATACTCATCCGCATTATTTGAACCATCAGCTGAAGTCAATCCCAAAGCATATCCGCGGTCATATAGAGGAACAGAATTACCATCTATCGGACTAACATGTTTGTTTATCTCATTCATTGACTGGTTCTCCATCCAGAACGACTGTAATTTAAAGAAATGGGGAAAATCTTACATATTTCACATTGTGAATAATGATCGTTTCTTTTTTTTCCAATGTAAAATAAATAATCCAAAGAGGAGACAACAAATGCACAAAATATCATGTTCATTATCCTTGTAATGATTATTAGCATAACTATGACACATGTATGCTTCTAACAACCACCCTAGAAATCTCATAAAATGCACAAATTAGAACGTAGAAATGAAGACACTTAGAAAAAGGCAGCATGGATACTCACCACGGAAGATTTTGATTCATGTCCAACACATATAGCAGGAAAAAATGTCTCCTCACCAGATTCCAACACCTCACTAGGATCCTGAGCAGAAAAAAACATATTCAACTTATTTACTATTAATGGGAATCTTATTTCACTATCAATGAAATTTCTAAAACAATTGGACTTACATTTGATGAGGAAACATGTTTAGCATGCCATTGGGACCATTGCTGTAGTAATTCCTGAAGCTTATTTTTACTAGCTCTGAAAATTGATCAAATGCAAGTCCAAATTTCAATCAATGAAAACCAAACTGAAAAATTGGACATTATAACATCAGAACAACTTGTAGAAAAGGGCAATGCCACAAACCTTGTTAGGGACTTATAACTGAAATGAACTGAAGGTTGATGGTCATCATCATCAACAGTAATCCGGGCTCTTTTAACACCTGAAACAGCTATATGTCATACAAATGATACAGACTGCAATGTAGATCGCATAAAAACTAGAGAAACAACTTTTCCAAAGCATTTGCCAGTGTCAAAGCATAATATATCAAAGTAGAAGTGTAGAACTACGAAGATGTCTGCGTAGAACTAATCTAATAAAGTAGTATATGTCATGAACCATTAGATAAAACATATTCTAAAAATTACGATGCATAAATTACCCAAACACTTGCATCATATTCCAATTTTAAGATATATCACACAGATACTCACACTATTGTTACAAAACCAATTTCAAGCGACAACGGAAAATAAATTATACAATAAAATAGCACAGGCAGAAGAGAAATTTTTCATTTTGATTAGTCAACTTCATATGTAGGGGTTTCCACAGAGCAAAATCCAATGGTTTTCCAAGTAGAACATCAAAGAACTCACACATAACAATGTATATATAATAAAAATTTCACAGAAGGAAAATATACCTCTTCTACCAATTGCAATGCTTCCATTGGAACTCTCCTCATTCTTGAGAGAAACACTAACATTCTCAGCATGCACTGTTTCTCTCACACCCTCTTCCAGTACCACAACCGTCTCGGTCACCTCTAAACCCACTTCCAAATCCTTCTTGACAGGTTCAGAACACTGTTCCTTTTCCGGCAAGGAATTATCACACTCTTCATTTTCGGACTTTCCATCTTCCGGCTTTTTCTCCTCATCCAAAGGATCACTTCCTCCGAAGTTCTCGACACTATTGTTTTCAGCTTCAGAAAGAGGAACCTCATTTATATGCTCTTCCCCATCCATTTCTAAACAAACCCTGTTAGTTTCAATTCAAAAAGATTAAATTTTTATCAGTATATCACATTGAACTATCTTTAACACACAATCACATTCATACATAACAAACAAGAAAACACACACATATGGGCCTGTTTGGATTGGCTTATTTGAGCTTGTCTGAACTTGTGAAAACAACATATGACATGTTCGTAAGAATATCAGCTTACTTCCATAAGCTCTCCAAGATAGCATATTAAAACAGCTTATAGTTTAAACGAAAACAATTTGACTTCATTTTATCATTTGTTATAGAAATAGCTAATACATAAGCCCTTATGATAAACATTAATGCTATTAGCTGCAAATTAAGCTGTTTATCAAAACAAGGCCATAGTATAGTAAATTCCCACAGAAACTGAAACCTTATCCATAATCAATTTTCCATAATCAATTCACTCAAAATCAGTTATTGTCACCGCATAACCAAACAAACCCTTTTTCTTTGGTTGTGCGGCGGGGAGAATTGATTTTGATAGAATGGATTCTGTAGAATTAATTTTGGTTAAAAGCGATTCTGACTAAAAGTGATTTGTATTCGGATACATTCATGTAAAAGTGAGTTGAACTATAAATTTGCATGTGAAACTAAATTCTAGAATCAAAAGCTACAAATCCTACCTTCAAGTAAAATCAATTATTCCTTCAAAAAACAAAAAGTAAAATCAATTATAGAGACAGAATCAATTCTACTTGACAGCAACCAAACAAGTCAAAATCAATTAGACACCTCCAGAATCAAATCAATTATGATCCCTCTATAAGTGGAATCAAAGATACACTAAATTTTTATCAGTAATTACGCTTAATTCTATCCAATACACAATTAAATACATAATCAACAAACAAGAAAACTCGCACACATATACAGTACAGTAAATTCCCACAGAATGAGAAAATCTCATCCATATACTCTTCCCCTATCAATTTCCACACAAACCCATTTTCTTTCTACTCAAAAAGATTAAATTTTTATCAATAATTACTCTTAATTCTCTCTAATACGCAATTAAACACATAATCAACAAACAAGAAAACACACACACGTATATACAGTGTAGTAAATTCCTTCAGAACCAGAAATCCAATTCATATACTCTTCCTCTATCAATTTCCACACAAACCCGTTATTTTTCTAATAAAAAAGATTAAATTTTTATCAGTAAATACACTTAATTATCTCTAATACACAATTAAATGCACAATTAACAAACAAGAAAACACACAAATATATATATATATATATATATATATATATATATATATCCAGTGTAGTAAATTCCCTCAGAACCAGAAATCTGATTCATATACACTTCCCCTATCAATTTCCACAGAAACCCATTATTTTCTACTCAAAAAGATTCAAATTTTATCATTACACAGAATTAACATGCATACAAGAAAATCCGTTATAGTGAAGTAAAATGAACTGCGAGTAGAACGAAGGGAAGAGAGAATTGAGCATACCTTAGAGAGAGAAAGAGAATTTGGTGAAGCGGAAGATGAAGGGTCGAAGAAGGAGGGAAGGGAAGGGGTTAATTGAGCAAGATTTTGGGGCTGAGAGGGAGTGAGATGAGATCCAAAAAATTTAATGCAAAGTTTAGGATTATAATAATGTTGAATAATTAACCATAAATATTAGTAGAACGAAAAATGTGATTAGTTTGGGCTTTGGATTATATTAGTAAAATGATTTGGGTTTTTTTATTTTTTTACGATAAAATGAATTGAAGATTAATCACTAGGAAATGATTACCTAAAAAAAAAATATTACTGAGAATTGATAGAATAATTTGTGTGGATACGATGGTGAGTGTGCTCCTTTCTAAGTTTAGATTTGATTATCTCCGTTGTAATTGTAATCGATTAGTTTGATTCATTTAGAATAAAATCACTAAACAAAATGGTGTTTGGATGTGTGGTTTCTCAAAAGGTTTGGGTTGTTGCAATGCTTATATTGTAGAATTATGCGGAGTCTTTGAAGGTTTGAAAATTATCTGTTCTCGAGGGATTCAAAAATTGGAGCTTCACGTGGACTCTTCGGTAGTAGTCTCTACTATTACTTCGACAAAAGGGGGTTCAGCTACGGCTTGGAGTCTTTTGCAAAATATTAGGAAGCTACTAAGTTTGAATTGGGAGGTCCGACTCCAGCACTCCTATGAGAAGCAAATGTTTGTGCAGTAGCATTGGGAAATATGGCTTCTGAGGAGGGTTTTTCCTTGGTTTTATATGAGCATTATCCAGCTCAAATTAGTTTGTTAATGTTAGCTGATTCTATTGATATTTCCACATTGTAGGTATTTAAGCGGTAGTTGTGTTTTTCCTTTGTGCATTGGCCCTCTTGTAATAAAATAAAACTTACTAAAAAAATGATTGGGTGATAAAAAGATTATACTTCCTCTAATGGTGTGTTTGTTTGAAGAGAGATACCCAAGAGAGAAGATGGGGAGAGAGATAGAAGAGAAGTGTCCAACTTCTCCTGTTTGGTGGAGCACAAAGTTTGAAGAGAGAGATTAATTTTGTGGCCCATGCCACTTTTTCTTTTCTTCAGGGACATGCGATGAAATGTAGAGAGACAAGCATTTTTTTCCCATTTTTTCATTATTACCCTTTTAATTTAATACATATTGTCCAAGTGCTAGGTAGCTAACGTTCTTTTATGGTGTACACAGTGAGCTTTTTTTTTATTTTTTTATGGATACATGTACAATGAGTTTGACGAACTTAGTAAATTATTTTTTATAGCAACTAGTTTTTGTAAGCATGATTAAATATTTATTTTCATTGACATTTATAAACACACCCTTTGGTTTGAGAGAGAAGTTGTGAAGAGAGAAATATGTGAGAAAGAAGTTGTAAAGAAAGAAATAGGTGAGAAATAGAGTAGATTTGATTTATTGTTTGATATAAGAGAAAGAGAAGAGAAAAGTATGTTTAATTTTTTAAATGACAAAACTAACATCTTACATACAAAAAACAATGCACAATTTTAAGTTATTAATTCATAAATTACAATTTTTAAAAAAAAATTATAAATTTCAATGAAAATAAATATTTAATCATGATTACAAAAACTACTTGCTATAAAAAAAATAATTTACTAAGTTCGTCAAACCATAGTTTTAAAACTCGGCTCGGTCATCGACTCGGCAGGTGTACTGGGTCACCGAGTCAATGATCGAACCACTGGGTCACTGGTTGAACCGCATGACTGAACCGAATTAAATCGGATAACTCGGATAGATCACTCAGTCTTAAGGTTAAATTTGTATAAGTATTTAACATATTCAATCGATGACTCGACAACTTAAAAACGACGTGTAATATAGATTTCAATATTTGTAGTTATATTTTGTTGAGAGAAAGTAAATTTTGTTTTGCATATATGTTAATATTAATATTTTTTTTGGTAGCGTATATGCTTTTTTTTAAGGATTGGTAGTGTATATGTTAATATTAATATTAATATAATATGTATATTTTCTAAAAAAATTATTTGACTTGTATATTACAAAAAATTGATGTGCTCTTTTTGAAGAAAAAATATTATATGTTATTTTGAGGGAAAAAATGCGGATATATAATATATATTGTTTGATTCATAACTTGATACTAACAGGTAAGATGGTGCAGTGGTCAAGTTCCTTGTTATAAACCATGAAGTACATGGTTCGATTTCCCACAGGTTGCAATTTTTTTCAAATTCTGGAATAAATATTTATTAAACCGGTTTGATTCAAAAACCGGCCGAGTCATCCGTTGTGTCCGGGTTTCACCGAGTCTATGTATCCATAAAAAGAAAGTAGCTCCCTGTGTACACCATAAAAAAACGTTAGCTACCTAGCATCTGGACAATATGTATTAAATTAAAAGGGTTGGCAAGGGCCCACAAAATTAATCTCTCTCTTCAATCTCTCTGCTCCACCAAACAGGAGAAGTTGGACACTTCTCTTCTATCTCTCTCTCCCCATCTTCAAACATTATACTTTTTTTAAGGGTAAACCTAATACTATAAAGCAAAATAATTTTACACATACATTTGTTTAGGATTTGTTTAGGAGATATTTAGACGTACATTTTCAGCAAAATAAAAATTAGATCTTTTCGTATATTATAGTATTATTTTGTCAAAATATTATTGTATTATTACAAAAGAAAATCTTTTTTTTTGTTATTTTCAGAAAGAAAAAAAAACTATTTTCTTATAAAAAAAATTACTTATGTTATTTTATTTGTGTTTGTTTAGGATATATAAATTTATTTTGTGAAAAAACAATGAGGTAACACATGAACAAATTATAAATCATTTTAAAAAAAAGGTTGTAATGAGTAGTAAACAAACTAAACGAGTTTCAGATTTTTTTAAAATTCTGAAACCAAAAAAATGACATTAACTTCAACCAACCCACCATATTGCATTTCCTTCAATAAACAAGTTACATTACATAAGCTCAAGTGATAAACAACAATACATCGACTATCACTTTAGACTATTAATGATCAAATTTTTGGTCGTGGTGACACAAATTATAAACAACAACAAACAAATTACACCTTATTAAAAAAAAAAAAATTACACCAAGGATCTTCATCACATTCATTGTTTGTCGACTTAGTCAATGTCCTTGTCGTTGTGATGATTTATCAATCTTTCTTGCCATGTTCCACACATTGAAAGTCTCTCTATTTATGTTTATGTCTTTTTAGGCTCTATTGGTCATTGATATTTATAACTTAAATCATCAAATATTTAGAAGTTAAATGACCAAAATATTCCTAAAAAAGACTAAAATAAAATGAAAAGAACTTAAAAGATCAAATTGATAAATGTTTGTAATTTAAAAGATCAAAATGAAAAGAAAAAAAACTTAAGGGATCATAACAAAATCTAAAATTAACTTAAGGGATGAAAATATAATTTAGTTAGTGCTTTATATATTCAACATTGGAGTTATTTTTTTTATTCAACATTGGAGTTTAGTAATATATTGGGTGCCAAATTTTCTTTTTGGTCAAAGTCAATAATAAAAATCAAATATATTTGGAAGCAAACAATCTATTTTCTCAAATCCGATTAATTTATCCTCAGGAGCTTAACTCTACTGTTAAGGACCTTATATAATATATGCATGGTCCAAAAAAAAAATCAGACGAATTTATTTTCGCAACATAGAACATTTTTCAAAATCAAAACTGTGATAGTTGGTTTATAGTTACGGTGGGGTCCATGCTAATTTGTTTTATATTTCTCTCCATACCAAACAACAAAAGTTTATAACCTCTCTCCTTTTTCTCTCTTTAAATTTTCCATCAAAACAAATACACCCTTTCAGTTATGAATTTTATGAAACTATCTATATAACCGTCACACAACACATGCATGAACCAACACACACAATGTTTCTCTCTCTTGTTACAAACTTTGTTTCTTTACTATGATGTCAGAGACATGGTTACCACTTCTTCTTGTAGTATTGTCATCATTTGTACCTGCGTTAAGTTCTGTCTCTACACGTCATTTGCTTTCTAAACCACTTATAGGAGATGATGGAAGAATCTATGTTTGTTCTGATAAAACCTTTTTAGTTTTTGTAACCAATGGTACCATTGCTTGGTCTGTTCATGTTGACTATAAATGTAATGTTGGGTTGGCTCCTGTTCATGCTGGTCTTGGAAAGGTGAGTTGCTTTATAGATTTGCTTTATTGACTTTAAACTTTTTTTTTTTTTAGGTTTGAATTTGGTGGTATTGTTATAGATTTATTCTTGCTGATTATGTAAAGTTCTCCTGAATTGTAGCAACCCTACAGTTTGTTATACTTTCGCCGCCGACCCTTTAGATTTATGGCATGTCTGGTGTCTGACATGTGTTAGTGTCGAACACCGACACATGTGATTACATACCATTACTTTCTATTTTTAAAATTATTACCGGTGTTGACGTGTCAGAGTCATGTCATGTCAGGTGTTCGTGTATATGTTAATGCATGCCTCGAATATTTTAAAAATCTATCTAGAAATCGAACCAGCAGAGACATTCAAGTTATGGTTTAGGTACATTAACTTGCTCATATCGGGAGGAAACTGCAACTGAACTGCTCAAATAACCGAACTTTTGATAATGCCGGTTCACAGTTCAATTGGTTGAATTGTTCGGTTTGGTTTTTAAAACATTAGTACAAGTGGTACAACACAGGTGCGACTTGTGTTAATGTCCGATCCGACAGCAATACATGTAATTATATTCAATTTTTTAAAATTATAACCGGAGCTATGTAACAGTGTCATGACTGGTGTCCGTTTTTATATAGGTGCTTCATAGTTGAGAATTGATCTGTTTTATAGTTATGGTGATGGTGTTTATTAATTCATGTAAGGCATTTACATTACAGATATACTTGGTGGCTGAAAATAGAATATTGAAGATTGATTACGGAAACATCGGAATTTCTGAGCCTGCAGTAGAACTTTTCTTTGGTCCAGAACCAGGTCAAAAGGCAGAAACTGAAATTATTGGCCTTTCAGTAAGCACATTAAGTTCAACCGTATTCATCAACGTCAAGAATCGAGGACTCTTTGCGTATCTATCACATGGACGTTTACTTTGGAGTTTAGGACCTGCGCTTTACCAGTTTGGCTACCGTCAAGGATGCAGGAAAAATCTTACAGATTGTTACTTTTCATCAGTTCCCATACTTGATCAATGTGAGGCTAGTATTTACGTAAGTTTCACTCATCCTTGATTTATTATAACATTTAAGTATTCTTCACTTTGGCTCTAGAATTGAAGTACATGTTGTTAATGTTTTTCTATTCGCAGATTGCGAACACAGAAGGAGAACTATATTGTTTGTCGGTCCGTGGCCGTGACTTTAGATGGATACAAGATTTTAGTTCATTAGACAAAAGTTTCACCATAACTCCCGGAAACAATGGTCATCTGTATGTAACTGTTCCAACAAGAGCTCTTATACTAGCTTTGGATGTCTTTTCGGGTAATATCTTGTGGCAGGGTAGTGTTGGACCGTTAAGCAAAATCGACTGTGCTCCTGTTGTGGACTCTAATGGTAATCAAATTTCTCTTAAGAATACAGAGTAGTTTTAACTCTGGAAATTTTAATTTCATTATTAGTATTGATTTGTTAGATAATGGTTTGGTTTATGAACATCAATTTAATAACAAACTATATCAGGTGAAACTCGTACTTAGCACAGACGCGAGAAAACCAGCGACAAAGAAACTTTGTATCCTAGTGGCACAATAAAGAATTACATAACTGTTTTTATTTAAAAATTGTCAAATATGTGGTAAAATAACTTTACACTGACGGTGTATATCTCTTAATCATATAAACTTTCGCATGAATATGAAACATCTCCAAAACCAATAGTTTGTGGCATAGTTAACTGAAGCACGCTTGATGAAACAGGATGGATATCTATTGGCTCATTGGATGGATTCCTTTACTCATTTTCGCCAACCGGAATACTCAAGAAATTCTCAAGAAGAAATACCGAGAACTCTATTGCTCAAGTTGGTCCTTTTCTTGATTGTTCTGGATTTGCAGTCTATAGTTCACAGATAGAGATGGAAGGAAAAGTTAGTCATGGTATTGGCGAATATACCGTTGTTTCGGCAATTCGACCAAAAGCTGCAATATTCACTATGTTGGTTCCTGCAACTGGATCAATATATTGGTCTGAAGGATATCCTGGTACATATTTTCTTTTTTGGATTCAATGATCGGCTTCTTTCTTGCTCGAGTCGAATCGCAGCCCGGTCATTTCCTCGTTTCATAGCATAGCTAAAACCTTTCTTATTTTTTGAGTGTTTCTTGATTAAATTCAGGTAAACTTTCAACTTTATTATCCAAGAGTGATCTAAGTCAGTTTGTTGTGAATGAGGAGATTCTTCTTACATTCATTGCGGCCTCAAGTAAGAATATACTCTTTTGAGTAAGTTATAATTGGACATTTGCATGTGGCGTTTTTGCAGAAAATTTGAACTTATATACTCACATGGAAATAGCTTATGACATGTTTGGATTGACTTATTTGAACTTATATACTCACATGGAAATAACTTATGACATGTTCATAAACTGTTTTCAACTTATTTCCATATGCTCTACAAGATAGCATATGAAAACAGATTATAACTTAAATTAAAGTAGTTTGACTTTATTTTATTTTTTGTATAGAAATAACTTATACATAAGCACTTATATGATAAACACTAATCGTATAAGTACTTAATTTAGCTGTTGATCCGAACAGTTCCAAAATATCATAGACTTTTCACATTTGCGTGTTATATGCTTGTAGATGTTAGAATGTATGAAACATCTCAAGATATATTCTAAGATATTTCATACATATTCTAACAGTATCAAATTACTTTCGTCTGAGCGAACTAACAGCTTGGTCCTTATATTCAATGCAGAAGTTGACACGCCGCTGCAATGCCGTACTACAGGTACAGATCTATTCTACACCCGCCTTTAAATGAATTGTCAGGTTTTAAACCACTTCTTGAATCACAAATCCAAAACATAGCTGTTGCATCATATTATCAAATTTGATCTTCATATGCCATCTATTATTTATGAGAATTCCTTGTAGCTTGCTACATTTTAAGAATAAACTTATTTTCTTTCTTAATGGAGCTTTAAATCTCTTAATTTGTCAAATATGACAAAAATTTATGTATAGGTAATGTTTTGATCACTTCATAGGTCAGAAGCTTGCATCTAGCTGTTCTCAAGCAAGGAATAAGCTTGTCAACATCTATTCAGGTAATGTACAACTTTATAAATTAAGTAACAATTTTTTATGTTGTTGAGTATAAATTTTTTACAATTGTTGAATATAATTTGAGTTCTTTTGTTCTGGTAGGCAATGAAAGGACTATAGAATTTTTTCTTCTATTCGAGTCATTTTTGTTGGTGCTACTAATTGGACTTGTAAGATTCTGCTGCACATTTTGGGCCAAAAGGAAACTTCAAGATCAAGGCCTTGGAAGTTTCCTCGACAAGCGAGTAAGTCGAAATCTTTCTGTTTCTGTTATTCTCCTCCTTCTCCTAGCTTTCTTAGTTTCCTGACCTAAAAGTTTGTAATTGAGTCTTTCAACATGTCCATACTTTGTAATTGAGTTCCTAAGTTTTAAATGGATCTCAGAACTTTAAAATAATTTGTAACTCGGTCCTACAAAATCAAGGACTCAATTACAAATTACTTAAAAGTTCAAGGATTTATACAAAGTATTAGAAGTTCTGGGACTCAATTAAAGCACATAGACTAAGTTACAAGTTATTGACAAGTTCAAGGACTCAATTTAAGTTCAGAGACTAAGTTACAAATCATTGAAAGTTCATCGACTCAATTAATGAAAAAATCTCAAATAATTAGACCGTCTTTCTTCACGAAGTAAGAATATACCATCTTTCACAACTCATTTATTTCTACCCTTTGGACCATTCAGTGCTCACTTCAACTCCAAAAGAAAGCTTTGGTTAAAACAATTTCCGAGCTCGAGAAAAAATCTGCAGAAGAAGCAGTGGACAATGAAGTTTACCAAAAGTTAGGCGATGTTGTAAGAAAAAAGGAAAACATAGAGAGGAAACTATCAACAACCTATAGTTTAGGAAGGGACAGAACTAACTCAAAATCAAAATCTATGTTGCCTTTACAAATTGGAAAAACAAAAAGCTACTCATTTCAAGGTACAAAGAAGCAGAAGCTGAAAATGTTTGAGATATTGAGTGATGCATCTAGTGAAAGCAGCATTGAAGGAGAGAAAGACATAGTTAAGGTATTAGATTCATCTGCTAAGGAGAAAGGAAAAACATCTATGGTAGAGGTTACTTCAACTTCAAGCAATGATGAGTATCTTATAAATCCTTTAGGTGTAACTTGACTTTGAAGTTGTAACAAATATATTCATGTACATAGTCGTGTAATTAGTCTATCATACATGTACTTAGGAAGTAGCAATATTGTTAATTTTCTTGTTAATGTAAGTTATATTTAGGGTTAGTTAAGTAAATAGTCTCTTTAAATATCCAAAATTTCGTTTTTAGTTCCTAAAAAAAAATCGCACTTTAAAATACCTATAAAAAATTCGCCACCATTTTTAGTCCTTATAAAAAATTTCATCAATATTTTTAATCCTTGTAAAATTTTGTGTCAATGTTTCCCGAAAAATGCTAAAGAAAAGAGTTACAAGGACTAAAAAATGCAATTTTTTTTGTACGGACAAAAAAATAAGAATAAAAATATTTATAGGAATCATTTACTTAACTAATCCTTGTATTAATTATATTGAAGCATTTCTAGTAAATTCAAATCTTCCATTTGTTTTACAAAAAAAAAAAATTGCTGTATATTTTCCATCAAAGAAAATGAAGTTATATATTGTGCATATATTTTAAGGAATCTCAATCGATATAAGATAACATTTACAATGTATATCATCACTTACTCTTAAAGCTTATTAGGTTGGCTAATCACTTAACCTAATTTTTTCCTTCTAAATACATGTTATTAATTGCTAATTGCTAATCACTTTAACCCTAAAAATTTGAATTTCAAATTTTGCCTTGCCATTTGTTATTTTCCCTCTAATTCGTTTGCATTTAATGAGGTTTGGTTATAGCAGTGTTAGTTGGAACTTGCATTGCAAACCAATCAGATTTAAAACCACTCAGCCCACACCCTTGGCTATTTCCAAGGCATTTATACTTATCTCTTCACACTCCCTTCCTGCTAGAATGGATTGAAACACATCCTTTCATCTTCATTGAATCGTCCAAACCCAAAATATTTATCTTCCTGAATATCTCTCCCTCTTCCTTTCTTTTCTTCCTAATTTTCTGAAAGGGGTTGCTACAAACTACATATTAGCCTATAGTAGTAGTGGTAGAGAGTGAGCAGTAACCAGTGTAATATGACTGATCAAATTAGTTTAAATTATTTATTTAGTTAGAAATCAGTGCAAATCAATTCCAGCTAAAACTATTTACCATTTGAATAATAATGGTAATGATGGTGCAAGTTTAAGAAAAGGCTTTGCAGTTATCAAACACCACACATCAATTTTTTCCCATGAAATTTCATCTAAATTGTTTTACAACCGAAATATAAAAACAATATCTATAAATTGTTTCACTAAAATAAGAACATTGTTTTTTTTTAATGAGGACCACAATGGAGTATTATTTCATATAAAAGTAGAACATTGTTTCTGTTCAGAAGTGCTCATATAAGAAGACATTGAATATTATTTTGATAAAATTGTCCACCAATAGAACAAGTGTATTGTTGGTTACTATGTTGTTTAATAAAATACTGGGAATTTACTATTTTTAATATAAACAAAATATGTTCATGCAGCAGATTATATTTTGTGTTACCTTTTGTTTTATTTTGCATTGTAAATATTAGCAATTTAACTGTTGTTTGTAGGATATTCACATCCCGATGCAGTGTTAAATGTCTATCTTCATTTGCTTTAAATGTTGTTCGAGAGCTACTTCTGTAGAAGGGTTGAAGATATTGATCACATATCAAGACGGTGAAGACAATGAAATGACATCCAAGTCGTCTATGAGGAAGTATTTTGTGTGTAGTATAAAAAATCCACATTTAGGAGATTGTAAAACTTCATTATCCATTGGTGTTACATTTTAATTAACGATAAATTGCTATCAATTGACAATACATTGATATTAAATTTTCTTTATATTTTGTTACGGTATTCATTTCATATTAAGACTAGCATCTATATTTTGGCTAATAAGACCCGTGCGACGCAAAGGGTCACCAAACTAGTACCTTTACAAAAGTTATTATTATGTACATTGGTCGTAAAGCACGTGTTTGGTTCCACTTTCATACCTAGTAAAATGATTTTAGAAATCATTAGCAAATTTGATTGTGTCTTTAGAATTTATTCTTACTTAAAGTCATGATTTATAACTGTTACCTCTACGATTGATTTTTAGTTTTGAATATATCAATCAACTCTCTTTCACATGAATATATACAAACATAAATCATTTTACTTTAAACTCACTTTTAACTCAAATCAATTTTATAAAGTGAATTCATTCCAAATTAATTTTTTTAATAAAACCAAATGCACACTAAGTGTACCAAAAACGACATATGGATTGTATTTGTTCAACATGTTTTATGTTTAGTTATGAGAATTGAAAACTAGAATAAACTTAGAGACCACTGAGCATTGTGAATTTGTTATTTACGATATGGTGAGTTTGTGAAGTGGCCGTCCTAACAAATGTGTGATAATCTAGTCCATTCGTTTTTATTTAAATGTCCTTCTAGAATAGTAACATAAAATTTAAGGAGTTTTTTGAAGTTTTTTCCTATTAGACCCTGATTTTAATCCAACAATAAATTGTTAATTTTTTGTAACAAATTTTCTCTTCTCTATAAATTTGATACCAAATATTTCTTTATAACAAACGATTGATATTCTCTCTCTAACAAACACTTTTTTTTTCACAATTTATCTCTTCCATAATAGACAAAAAAAAATCATCAAAATTGTTCTTCTGCACTTAAATTGTTAACAATCTTATTTATATAATTTCTACTTTCATTATTATATATGATAAAAGTTTGTTTCAAAAAATAAATACTGTTAAAAAAAACAACAAACTTTGAATTATCCAAGTAGATATGATAGATCATTATCTTAGGTAACAAAGTTTGTATTAAAAAAAAAAATTAACAAACTCAATTTTTCCAAATAAAATTAGTTAGTTTTATTGAAAAAGAATTTGACTAATTAAGATAGGTATAATTGACAAATTATAACTTTAAACATTAAAACGACACTTAAGAAAAGAAAACAGATGAAGTACTGTTTGATTCATTGTGCCAACGAAGCAACCTATGTCGGCTCATCAGGTTAAGCGTGCTAGAACATGACCTATGCTCGGAAAAAAAAGGACAATTTAGAATCACTGATTTGGTTGCTTTCATGAACGAAAAAGTTTAATTCTCTCACCACCGTGTATCGAAAAGTATATGTTGGGAGAGAACTCAACTATTTAAATGAATCTCGGTCAGCGTAGTTAGTATCTCACGTATCCCATGATATGTATTCCGATACGATACGATACGAAAACAATCATGGGCAATACGCGTATCAGAGTCTGTATCTTAAATGACGTTGTATTTGAGGCGTATATCATGTATCTCAGACGTATCCCATGTACCCGTTTCAATCTAGTATCCTACGATACTGTGACATTTGCGTTACAGGTGCAGAAATTGATCGGGTTGTGTGACCCGACAAAAATTCCAAACAAAAAAATAACTTTTTATGGATCAGTTCGGGAGTTGGGTCAGGTTTTGCATGACCCACCAGAAAACCACAAATTTACCCGATTTTCTTGGTTTGGTTTATGTAACCCATCAGATATTGCAGGCGAGCCATTTTGTATTCAAGAATTTTGGTTTGTAACCTACCAATTAATTTGGAGCTATTGTCAAAAATCGCTCACCTTCTCTTCCTTTACGGCTTCCAACACATACACATGTTGTTTCTCGCAATACAAAGGTTGATTATTACTCAAGCTAGACTACTTTGTATGTTTATGTTATAATCTATTTGGATTCATAATTGTTATGCGTATTGAAATCATCTAAATTGTTCTCAAATCAATTGCATCCTATTGTATTTTTTCTTGTTCTTTCCATTCCTTCAAATTAGATCAGCAATGGCATGAACCTGTCTTCCAACAAGATTGTGTTCATCCAAACGTGACACATAGTAGGAATCGAAAAAGAAGAATGAAAAGTAGAGTAGTGGCAATGTAGTATAGAGAATGACACACAAAATTCAATGACATGGCAAAAATTGTCTTACATGGCAAAACAACCACGAGATGTCAACAAAATAGATTAGATCAAAACAATACATAGTTTCTGCTATAAAGAAAAACTGTGCTTGATTTACATGCATTTGAATAGCAACCTAAAACCAATAAATACATGTATATTACAGTTATATATACAACCATTGAGTAGAGACAAAAAACAAAGGAGGTTTTACAACTGAAACTACGTGCTTCCCTTTTATGGTGGCGAAGGTATATTAACATTTGACAAACAATCGTTTTTTCCTACAAAACTGCAATTGCTAGTCCTTTATGAATAAAAAAAATGAAAAGGACCACAGTACAATTTCCGTAGGCTCAGCCAAGCACTTTGCAGACATTTGAGCATATGTCAGCTCCAATTACAAAGTCCCGATCTTTTCCATATTTGATACCAGGAAAAATTATGTATAACAAGCCTTTGTTAAATATGACATAATGACAGTGTGGAATTCTGCTTTAAAGTCTGACCTTACTTATGCTCATTGCGATGAATCCGACTTCAAGAAGGTCGGGATTTAGATTGCAAATCTATTTCTCCATTCAAGTGTTGTGGAAATTGTACCTTTCTGCGTCAAATCTTAAACCAAAACTTGAGATGTATAAAGGGTTTCTTACAATCCCCAGCAAGTTGATTGGCCCGAGTGGCCAGGGCAAAAATGTAGGAGAACCATCGTCAAGGGAAAACTTTCCTTAAACCATTTGTAACACTTTTATACATCCACTTGAATTGGCAGCAAGAAGCGTGTTTGATTTCCCTCTCCAGCACACACTTGAAACAAACTGACCATGGTCATCATCAGTCTCTTTACCAGAGATGGGATCAATAGATCCAAACTTGTGTGAAGTAATTGGCATGGGAAGCGACTTATAGTAGGTGTAAACCTGCAAGAAAATATAGATGAAATCCCAATGAATATGACTTCTGCATAAAACTCAGGCCTTCATCTTGGTATAGTCCTTCTAAATAAGTTTTCAGTATAACTCCTTTCAAAATAAAAGTTTTCATTCAATATTGCAAATGTAAGATTGCAAGTCAAAGATATCGTCACAAAATTACCGTATGGTAGGATTTGCGAACTCATGTATTAGAGTTTGTCAGTAGTTACAATTTTACATTAGTGCAATTAACTAAAACTAATAATTGTAATAACATGCTCTAAATCCTTTTTAATTAGTAACATTAAACAGATAAACATTGCTGCAAACTAATATATACCTCGTTTGATTCTGAACCACATGCAATATAGCCATCAGCAACAGACAAACCCACAAAATTCTGTCAAAGCGAGGTGGAGGATTTCAGCCAACCAATTTGATAAAACCATAAACAAACATTGGTCAGAACAATAACACAAAAAAGAAACACAGGTAAAATTTCTGATCCAGATATAGAGCTAACTTGAATAAACTTTTCTACGAGTTCTCGTAAAAAAAGAAAAGCTTATTTTACTAAAAGAAAGAAAGAAAAAATAGTTTGAAACTATCTTGCAATAACCATGGGTATTCTAACTAATAGGCATGAGCATTCTAAGTAATAGCTTCTTTCATGAGTTGATTTCAACTTCTGCACCTCAATTTTTTTCAAAAGTTCTCTGGTTTATATTCTCCATAAACACCTATAAGCTAGAACTAAATACTTATTTCAATGAAAAGTTCCTATAGCTAGAATCTAATCCAATTCCAAACTGAACCAAAGTAGTTGTTCATCACAAACGTGAACAATTTATTTTTGCCCGAACGCGTGCACATTTCATAAATTTGACTAGCCATTCCGATGAGGAAACAATCTGAAGCCCCATTTAACGCCCAAATAAGTAAAGTTCTCTAATGGAAGTTTAAAAGGCTGTGACAAACAAACCTTACAGGTTCCACAAACATAAATTTCAAACAGTGTTATAAAATTTAAAACCATACCTTTTCATTAGTATGTCCAGACAGGGTTAGGCTGCGAGCACTAGTGGATGAACCAACCGAAGAGGTTTTATTGAGATCCCAGATCTTCAATGAATTATCCGTAGATGCAGAAACAAGTGTTTCAGAGTCTAAGAATTTGACATAGCTTACAGCTTTACGATGGCCAGTCAATACACACCAGGGACTTCTAAGATTGCGAAGATCATAACAGTAAGTTGAGTAATTCGCAGATCCAAAGGCCAGCAAATGAGAGGAATGAGCAGAAAATTGAACACAGCAGACATTAGCAACATTCCTTATTGTGCCCAAAGAGTTTCTCTGTGAAAAATTTGCACTATATTAGCTCTTCAATGGTTATTGCTAAGAAACTATATTGTATGTTTGGCAGTAGTTTGAGCAGAAGGGAAAATACACTGATGCAAAATTTATGCTTCATGGTCATTAAATATCTGTCACTCTGCTGATGGAAAGACAAAGACTGAATTTTTCTCAGGCATTGTTTCCTTTGATGTAATAGGGTGAAATGAAATTAAATGAAATGGAATGGAGTGGTATGGAATGTGATTCCATTGTTTAGATTTTCAAAAAAAATGAATGGAATGGAGTAGTATGGAATGTGATTCATTCCATCCCATTTCCTCCTCTTCCCTAATCTTTCTTCCCCTCCAATTTGAAATATATAGGATGGAACCCACTCTCTTAACTTTGCTAATTACAAATTATCCATACTGTACAACAACCACTTTTATCTACTGCCTCATGAAATTATAGCTCTCAATCTTGCCTGTCCAACGCTCAAACTTGCATGTTCAGTCCATGTTCTTTGTGTTTTTATACTCTTTTCTTCTTCCTAATAGCCCCTTTTATTGGGTCAACGGCTTTTTCGTCTTCTTTTTAATTGGTCTTCTTTTCTTTACAGGGAGAAATTTTCAAATCGTGTTTTTGATGCATATGAACGGTGGTTATCAAAACTTTTGAAGTTCATGTTGTGTTGTCAAATTTTCATCCACCACAGTACTATGGCATGGCGGATTTTGTGCCCGCTGCCACAGGCACAACACCTATTATATCCACGACAGACATCTAGGTCATGTTTATATGGCGATTTTTTGGCTGGCCACCATAATCTGCTTTTGATAGCAGTGGTATAATGTCATAAATACCAAGAAAAAACTCAGTAAGAAGCAACATATGATTACATTGTAACCCTAGTTTTTTGTTGGCTATTGATTTTCTGTCAGGTGAAATCTGCACATTGCATGCTTACATGCATGTGTGCCGGTGTGTGAGTGCGTGCATCAGTGCATGGGAAAGGGTTTACCTCACTAATGCTCCACAGCTTGACAGTACAATCATCACTTCCACTGGCAAATTTTGTAGGGCACACCGGAGAAAAGTCAACAGACCAAGCCCTCTTTTCATGTTCACTGTATTGAGAAAATTCTTGACCTGTACTAGCATCCCATAACTGAAAATGCATTGAAATATTCATACCATGAATAATTCTGGTAATCAGAGAGTATTCCAATTAATTATATATAAATAGTTATATTCTCAATTTTACAAATGATGATTGATCAAGATAGGGTACAATCATGTGAACTAATGCCCTTCTGAATTTAAGCAAACAAATGATGATCGCAACTCTATATTTTGTTGCTAAATAATCATGCCACAACAAGCTTGGCTGGCCTAATCTATTCCATGTATGATATTGGTACAATAGCACAGAGTCACGGAATAAAATGACATTTTTTGAGAACATCTTAGAAAAAAAAGAACAGGAATTTCAACCTAGATGGTTAATCTATTCTTTTGTTTTCAAAAAATAAATGCAAGTTTATAGAAGTCCCCATTTTTTGTTGGTACATGATGATTAATGAGAATTTTGTAACTATAAAGTATATTGATGTCCACAAGCAACATGATTTTAACCGCCAAATTGTATCAAATGATATAACAAAAGTATTCCCAGCATACTAAATTCACAAATAACTTCATTTATGCAAAAGTATAACAGATATGCATGCCCAGTACCAATACGAATGTTTCAGAGTATTATTTTACAGAAGTTAAGAAAGAAATCCACTCAAACAGACAAGAGAAAGTTACACATAGTGACATAAATAATATAATCCTATGTGTAACTTCTAAGAATCATAGAAACCAATATCATAAGTCAATGTACTAACAACTTGCCACTAATCAAATGATGGAAAATTTGATGTTAACATACGAGATTCTAAACGAGACCAGCCACTCTTGAGAAAATTACAACTATTCTCTCCATTTAGGGGCAGTGTTATAACCCTAATATTCAAGTAAAAGATGAGTAGACCCTCTAAAGTAAACCATTTCGTTTTGAATCAGATACATTAATTCCACATATATCACTGAGGGATACTGCAAAGAATGTCTTTCTCAATGATAAAACAATAACTCAAGTGGTGTCTGCAAAGTATACCTTCACTACACCGTCGTAGTCTGTAGAGGCAAGATAGTTCTTAATATAGCTATTCCAGCAAACACAGCTAAGCTTTGATCTGTTTGACATCTCAACAGCAGGATAATGGATATCAACAGAGTCATTGCAAAGTGTATTGAAGTCAAAGATTTTTATTTTCTTAGATATCCCAGCAGAAGCAAAGTAATCTTCATCCCGGTCAAAGCTCAGAGAGCATATAACATTTGCAGGATTGTTAAAATCTGCATTTCTTAGTATACCCCGCACTTCAAGCTTGCTGTAACGTGCATACTTGCACAAACCATCAAAGAAGGTTCCTAAAGCATCTTTACTTTTATGCTGCTCCTCAGCTTTTTGGGTCACAGACCAGTTCTCGCGAGTTCTTAGTATATCTTTATCTGGGTGATCTGTGGCATCTGTTTCAGAAATCTGAACTTTGGATCTCATGGAAAAGTAAGCACTTTCAAGATGGCCTATATTTTTCATCAATCTCAGTTCATTTGTATTGGAGATTGGGGACACTGTGGGCGGTCTTTCTACACTCAAAAATTTCTTTTGAAGAGGCAAAATCTCTCCCTGACAAGAGTAATTGTTCTGCCAGCCAGAGGAAACCAAGGATTTTCTTAAGCCATGCCTCCTCTCTGCCTCTTCTATATCTGATTCCAAGCACTCTAATTGTTCAACCAACTTGGAGGCATCACCCTGCTTCTGTTCTTTCGATGAGATGAGGAAATGCAATAACAATTCCGACTCTGCATCTTCTTGGTCTATACATGATGACAATTCCTCATTACACAACTCCTGTAATCCATTAATCACTTCAGATTGTAGGATTTCCCTGTTATGTGACAAAAGTTTTAACTTTAGGAAAACATATCAACAGAAGTTAAAGCTTTAGGAAATCATATCAATAAGGTATGACGTTTGTGGTCCAAATTATAGAATTAACAGCATATAGTTCGAAAAATATGCCAAAATATTTCAGAGACTGAAAGAGAAGAACATTTAAATAAAAAATTATCTGAATCATTAAATCAATCGCATACATATTATTTAATAAAGCTCATTTCAGCAGTTAGTAATATCAAAGAGAGAAGCAGAAATCTTAGAGAACAAAGATTTCATCCATATAATAGCAGCTTGCCAGAAGTACACTTTTTAGTAATAATTATGAAAAGGAAAAAAGAATCCATGTGTCTGCATAAATAAAACTTCAATAGTCTCCTTAAATGGAAATGTGGAGGGTTGCGGCACTTATAATTCAGGCCATATTACTATCTAATGTGGGTCTCTCGACAATACCTATGACCACCAACATAAGGGCATGCCATGATTTAAATAGACATTGTTCCATATTTACAATTTTATCAAAGAAACAAATGATAGATTTGTAGATCGGATGTTAATGACTAATTTTTACATATAGTATTAATTGAATTAAATCACATGTAAACTACACTAGACAATATTTCAATGTTACCCTGTTGTTGGACGTGCTGATGGTTCAGGATGCAGCAGCCAGAGACAAAATCCAGCTTCTTTAGGATTTTCTGATAGGAAAGCTGGAGGAAGAATCCTATGATGAAGATCAGACATTGCTGCAATATGCACTCTTTCAGAGTCAAAATGACCTAGTAACTGAGAAATGAAAATAAATAAATAAGCTTCTGACTTGATGTTTACTGTTCCAGTGAGAATGACTGAGAACAATATCAAATAATTTAATTCATTGAAAGGTTTGTCAAACCTTATTGCACATTAAGTTACTTCCAATTATACCAATTAGTTAATTTTATAGACTAGAAAGATCTATACTAAACACCCACATGGTCCTTCTGATCAACCTGAAACGAGGCAGCCGCGTTACTGAGAAATGTACGTCATATCTGAATTGGAGTCTTACTGGGAGGATGTCAGAAAGCTAACACTAAGTATAGGGAAAAACCAAAAGGGCAAAAATCAACTTCATAAATTTCCAAACAACACTAGTGCTAGAAAGCCATGTTGACCTCAACAATATATAGACAGAAGCAGGTCTTCAACCGTACTGCACAACTATGTAAAAACACATACTATACAAGTCCTGTGTAAAAACGTATCTCATTTTGAGGAATTATGAATAAATATTATCACATAACATAAGAAAACTGCATTTAAACAATGAACAAAGGTATCATGAACTGGTCTACACACCTCGAAAAGGAGGACACCAAGGCAGTAGATATTTGATGATATAGTGCAACCTCCCTCAGGACTCGCATACCACTTATTTTCCCATCTTTCACATAACGAATTACTGGTAGGTGACAATTGACCTGAATTAGATACACGAGGGATGCTAGACATTCTCCCAAAATTATATACAGAAAATTGGTTATCTTCCTCATATCTGCTACGGTAATCTTGTGATCCAACTGAAGGCATTTGAACTTCATGATGATTAGCAGTCTCAGGACACAAGTCACTCCCAGTAACCCTCGCACTCTCGTCAAATTTTTGTTTCTTGGACCCCATATCAACAGAGGAGGATGTTACTTGCTCAGACACCCTTTTACCTGCCGTCTGTTTTTGAGTAGGTAATCCGATGTACATTACCTGATTTGATGGTAGCAATTTGATGTAAGATGGATAAAGGTTATGCAACGCAATTCCCCGAGAGTGCGAATCATCCACCAAATCCACAATTTTCCTAAATATATTTAAACTTTCCACTTTGCCTGATTTGCGCTGGCCAGATTTTAACCATTCTCTCAATGTTACACCGTCGTATTCAGTCGTGCTAGATTTAGGCACTGCAGCATCGCTGTGAATCGGAAACTTTGCAGTCTTGGAACCACGGTTCACTGATACATTAGAGTTTGACTGAGCACCAATACCCGTCTTCATTTGTTTCTGATCTGTGTCAGTGCTCGTCTTCATCTGATTCTTATTTGTGCCAACGCCAATCTTACCCCAATTTTGATTTGCATCACCGCCCACCTTTGTCTGATTTTGCTCTCTAGACTGGACATATACGCGATCAGAAGGTGGACCTTTACGTACAACACCCTTACTCTTCAACGTATTTTTAATAAAATACTCAGCAAACCCTGATTTGGATATCATCTTTGTCCGTATTCCTCGACGAACATCACCTGCGGGTCCTACACCCTCCTTACTTTCCGCAGCCGCAAAATGTTCAACTGCATTACTCTGACCATCACTATGCGATTTTCTAGCTAATAACTCCGGAAACGAGGTGGATCCAACATCCTCCCAAGCACTAGACGTAGCTGCGGGCCCACTACTAATCAACCCAATATCACTAATTGAATTCCCATTCCCTGAATTATTTCCAATCTGATAAAGATTCTGCCAATGTTTATGTTGAACTTGAGTAGTAGAAGTGCCAATATCAAAACTAAAACCATTGTAACTTTTTACTGTTAATTCTTCAACTGTTTCATATGGATGTTGTGATGTATCTGCTGCTTCGCTAACAGCCTCAACTACATTTTTACCATCATATTGGGATTTTATGTCGTCTTTGACCTGACGCTGTGAATCCTCAACAGCCTCTAACTGAATTCTTTCATCAACTAATTCTTCATCCATGCCTTAACTTTAACAATTAAGTATTTTCCATATTTAGCTATCAATACAAAAATTAAAACTGTCCATAGATAAATCAAATAAATTAAAACAAAAACAAAAACAAGTCAGTTGAATTAACATTAATTAGAATTAAGCAATAGAGATATGGAATTCGAGAAATAAATAGTGAGAATTGAAAGGAGAAGACTTACATGAAGAAAGTCGGTTTGGAAAGAAAGGTTGGAGAAGCAACACACGCGCTCTTACAACACAGAACAATAGCGATTGGTAAAGGTAAAGTCATATGTGGCAATATGCAATACTCATTTGAACAAGATAAACCGGCTTCATTGTCGGGTTTGATCCGACCCGTCTATAATTCCTATTTCTTTTTTAGTTCTAGATGATCCCAATTCAATTCTTGGATAAAATAGTTTTCTGTCCAATTTTATTTATTTGTCAAACTCTTAATTATCAAGTGAAAATTGATGTATACACATGTTATAAGGTTTGAAAACACATATAAAAGACAAAAATATCCGTCGATAGTTAACTATCAAAGAAAATAGAACCGACTGCAGTTAACTACCAAGAAAAACTTCGACGGTTAACTGCCGAGAAACTTTTTTTTTTCGAGGGAGGGACCTGCCGAGAAACTTTTTTTTTTGAGGGAGGGACCTGCCGAGAAACTTAAAACCTGAAATTAAATAATAAAATACACTTAAGGTTTTCCTTAACTAAATTTAATTCTTTAATAAGGAAATATTTGTAATCATTTATAATTAATTTCATTGATATCTATCATTATTCATAGGTGTTTCAGCCTTATAATACATGTATACAGCAATTTTCTTATCAAGTTACCCTCCCTTAAAAAATTGGAGGGTTAGAAAAAAAAAAAAAAACATAAGTTGAGGGAACCAATGCAAAAATATCAAATAAGTATTGTTTTATTTTTTCAAAAAGACACTTTTCAGCAAACTTAAATAGTACTGACAAATTTTTGTATAAATTAATGAATTCAATGAATTGAAAATTAAATTGTTTGGCTTTTTCAATAAACATCTTACTTCCTCTGTCTCAAAATATTAGTCATTTAAGGTTTGTATACGATTATTAAAAAAATGATTAATTATGTTGATTTCAATGGTAAAATTAGTAACATTTACGAAAACACTTTATTTAATTGTAGTTAGCGGAGTAGTTAAGTTGAATAAAATTCAATAAATAAAGGTATAATAGTGGGAAAAAAAATAAATGTTGCATTGGTATTGTAAAGTGACAATTATTTTGAGAAAAAGAAAAAATGTTAAAGAGACAATAATTGTGAGACAGAGGGAATACTATTAATTAAAATTCTTAAAGAATGTCTTTGAGACACTCGCTGGCAAAACTTCTTTTATTTTATTTGAATGAACAAGTGTGGCTATACATTTTCCGAGTAAATAGGCAATTATCCTCCGAAATTGTAAGTTTCGTTAATTACCTCATGAATTTAACAAAATCTCAATTACCCCTCTGAAATTGCAC
>Ga0315914_1002134_pt1 | contig 30313 bp, 18 predicted proteins | sample MpolenodulesMG_FD_203920 | JGI IMG/M metagenome (GOLD analysis project Ga0315914, IMG submission 203920) | Medicago polymorpha root nodule microbial communities from Los Angeles, California, United States - elongated nodules | ecosystem: Host-associated > Plants > Roots > Nodule | place: USA...
TTTCTAAACATCAGTAGTTCAGTTTAAAAATCAGTTTATGGTGCACAGAACCATAAAATCAGAACAGTTCAGCTCAGCTGAAATTGTGAACGGTTCGGTTCAATTTCGTCGAACTGTTAAAACAATTCGGTTTGGTTCGGTTTGGTTTTCTTCAAAAACTGAACCATGAACAGGCCTAAGAATTTCAGGGGCAGACTAACAACAAGTACAAATAGAATCTTGAGACATGCATCAGTTTTGTCTTTCTAAGTTTGTGAGAAATGAGGAGTAACATGAGCAATTTTACAAAGATGGACACGAATCTTTACAAGGCCTTTCCAATTTTCAACCATAGAAAAAAAAAAGGCTCTTTTTCATGAGCAAAGGATGACTTGATATCATGATAATCATTTCTATTCTGAATTCGTTGAAAATCACACTAATAAAATATTTGATGTGTGGAGTAAGTAATAATCAAACAATCAAAATAAAGTGCATGGAAGTTATAAACACAAGCCCAAAAGTAGAAAACAACGAGAAAAAGAAAGGGATAACACACAAAATTTGTTTACCCAGTTCGGTCTAGTACTAACCTAGCCTGGGGAGAGAGCAACCCTCTGCTCCACTATGTGATGAGTAACTTTACAAAAGAGATATCAATGAGTTACAAGAATAAGTTTCCAAACCTAATTCTACCCAAAGTCTCAATCTCTTCCCGTGACCAAGACACTCAATCCTAATAGTGTTTTCCAAGGTGAATCAACCCAAACCCTAGTGTTTGTTGCCAAGAGCAAACTCTATACAAACCCTAGTTTTATTGTTGACTTCTAAACCCTTGTTTCAGGCCCCTCTATCTCTCAAGGTAATTTACTTTGATACAAGGTCTATATTTATAGTAAAAGTATCCTAAAAATACTGGAACAAATCTAGGCCCGAAAGTACGTTTCTGTTTTATTTTCCGCTGTCAAAGTCGGCCACCAAATTGCACCATTCGGCCACCGAAAAATGTCGTATAAAAAGGCTGAAAAAAACCATAATAAAATCGGCCACCGATTTTGCTAATTCGGCCACCGAATTGGCACTTCCAGAAACTCAATTTTGAGTCACTTTCACAAAAATCTCCACCTTGACTCTAAATTAGTGATGATGCCAATTTAACATCAACCACCATGTTGCTCTTTCCCTTGCTTCCCACTAAACTAAGTAGCTCCACAAGTTTACACCTAATCTCTTCAACCATCAGAATGCCTTTCGCCCTTTTGAAGATTCTTGCATCCAGCTACGCTAGGAATTTTAGGTAACTCCACAAGTATACATCTTAACCCCTTCAGCCATCGGAATGTCTTCCGCCTTCTCGAAGGTCCTTACAGTCCAACTACACTAGGAATTTTAGGTAGTTCCACAAGTATCCGCATTAACCTCTTCAGCCATCAGAACGTCTTCCGCCTTCTCAAAGAGCCTTGCAGTCCAACTACACTAGGAATTTTTAGGTAGTTCCACATTCCACAAGTATCCACCATAACCTCTTCAACACGGGACATCTCCCGCTTCCTTAAAGATCTCGTTGCATCCAATCACTCTTGGCTTTTTAAGGTAATCCCGCAAGTCGTGTTATACATTTTTCAACCTCTGGAATGTCTTCCGTCTTCATGAAGAAATCCCTTGCTCACCACTAGAGCATATCACCCAAGTTCCTCCATAGTCGTACCATTTCCGGTGTGTTCAACTCCACCTAAAGCTTAGCGTACTCTACCTCAACTAGCAATTGTGTACATCCGACTATGTCTTCCACCTTGAAACTCCACTTCACAGGTAGATCACAAGTATTCTTATCACCGCCTCTCTAGGCTGACCATGAGTATTCTTACCACCGCCTCTCCAGACTGATATTGAGTGTTTAACGTCTCTCCAGACGACCACCGCTTTACCAGGTATCATTCCCAAGATGAGAAACATCACCTTCTTCATCCTCCAAACAACACATCACCAAAGCACCCGCATCCTCAAGATGCACCTCAATATTATCCAAATCATCAAGGATTTTGTTGAACTCCATAAGTTGCTCCATGATGTCCTTTGACTCCATCATCTTGAATGAGTAGAGTTGTTGATTTATGAATTGTCGATGAGCGAAAGACTTTGTCATATACAAAGACTCTAACTTTGACCACATCGATGTCGCGGTTGGTTCCTTCGCTACATCTCTAAAAACTTTATCCCCGAGGCACAAGACAATGGCCCTCCTGGCCTTGTCCACCATCTTGGTCTTCTCCGCTCGTGACATGGTGATCGGTAACGCACCTTCACCGTTCAAAGCTTTCTCACACTTTTGTTGTATTAAAACAGTTTCCATCTTTACCTTCCATAACCCAAAATCGTTATCTCTGGTAAACTTATCAGTATCCCACTTCGAACCTATGATACTTGATTATCCTTTGACTCTTGCCCCACGGTGTGTGCCAATTGTTGTGAATTCGTTGAAAATCACACCAATAAAATACTTGATGTGTGGAGCAAGTAATAATCAAGTAACCAAAACAAAGTGCATAGAAGTTATAAACACAATCCAAAAAGTAGAAAACAACGAGAGAAAGAAAGAGAGAACACACGAAATTTGTTTACCCAGTTCGGTCCAATACTGACCTAGTCTGGGGAGAGAGCAGCCCTTTGTTCCACTATGTGATGAGTAACTTTACAAAAGAGATATCAATAGGTTACAAGAATAAGTCTCCAAACCTAATTCTACCCAAAGTCCCAATCTCTTCCCGTGACCAAGAGACTCAATCCTAATAGTGTTTCCCAAGGTGAATCAACCCAAACCCTAGTGTTTGTTGCCAAGAGCAAACTCTATACAAACCCTAGTTTTATTTTTGACTTCTAAACCCTTGTTTCAGCCCCCTCTATCTCTCAAGGTTTACTCTGATACAAGGTCTATATTTATAGTAATAGTATTCTAAAAAAACTGGAACAAATCTAGGCCCGAAAATACGTTTCTGTTTTATTTCCTACTGTCAAAATCGGCCACCGAATTGCACCATCCGACCACCGAAAAATGTCGCATAGAAAGGCTGAAAAAAACCATAACAAAATCGGCCACCGATGTTGATAATTCGGCCACTGAATTGGCACTTCCAGAAACTCAATTTTGAGTCACTTTCACAACAATTTCTAAGAAAGAATTGACCATTACTTTCAAGAGACCAATTTGAAATATTTGGATCTCCATTAGAAGGATGATTTATGTTACTTATCATATCAGATATAGAATTAGGAAGAAAACTCTTAATCATACACCATTAGGTGCATAGCAAGCCACATGAAAATTCGCTTGAGAATCTAATTATCTTTCCAACAACTCAAATCAGTCTCATGCAATTTCGCATCTGATTTTTGATAAGATTGTTTTGTTGTGTCATGGTGTGTATATATGTGTGAACTAAGAGAAAAGTGTTGTATGGTTTGTATAGGCCATTTGATCAAGATTAAAACTATTACTATATTACTACCACCTAAAAAAATCTACAAAATTAATGCAGGCACAAGCCTACATACATAAGTATGTACATCCGTCACTGCAAGAAATGGAAGAAGTAACATCCGGCCAATTCTTACAATTGCATGATTATCACACTTATACTTTGCACGAGTTATCATAATCAACAATTTGTCTCTACAAGGAGTTAGTTGTCAAGCCAACTTGTGAATAAATGCTTGATTAAGAATTTTCAAATTAAGAAAACCAAGACCGCCCTCTTCCTTTGGGATTTTACTTCGGTAACATTAAGACCGAAATATCATACACCATCTAATCACTATTATAAGCAAAAATTAAAATTTTAAATTCATTCATTAAATGATGTATGTAGTCTTAATAAAGACCATGTACATCATTAATTGAATGAATCTAAAATGTTGATTTTTCCATACAATAGTGACTGAATGGTGTATGATTTTAGCCAATTTAATTGTCGCACATATGTCAATTTAATTACTTCCTCCATTCTTTTTTAATTGTCACTTTTGCATAAAAAATTGTTTTTAATTAACCGTCTCTTTCAAAGTTAAATACAATATCAAATGTTGTTTTTCCTATATTGTCCTTAGTAATTTATTGCAGAGAGAGAAATATATGAAAAATATCAAATGGTGTATGATATTAAATAATTAAGGCTATTTTGTCAAAAAAAAAACAATAGTTAAGGCTATTATATGAAAAACATAAATTGTTGTATCAACTTGAATAGCCGACCCTAGTTTTTTAGTGAGAGAAACTTCAACTTCTCTCTAAACTTTATTTCTCCTTCGTTCATTGAGGATGGGTGGTTTTATGTCATTTTTTGACCTAGAATCATCCCTCTACATCTTTTTTCCCCTTTTCTTTCAATCTAAATAAGTGGTTTTCACATCTATCAAGTTTTTCCCGTTTGTGTTTTTTGTGATTTCGTCGTCTAAGTGCGGCGTTGTTTTGTTCGTCGTTTTGTGCGGTGTTTGATTTCGCTTCTTGTCGCGGTGTTTATTTAGTTCCTATTGAAAGATCTACATCAGTCAATTACAAATTCAACCAATGATTTGGGCGTCAACGTTGCAGATCAGGAAGCATGGGTATTTCGGTGACTTAGGTTTTATCATATTATTTGTAGGCATTTTGCCGTTGTATGCTATTAACTTGGGTGATGTTAGTTTGTTCGCAGATTCACCTTTACGTTTTTAGCGATGTTTGTATCTGATATACTCTATCGATTTGAATGAATGAATGTCGTTTTGTTTTTGTCAAAAAAAAAAATTGTTGTATCAAAAGTAGTAAAATACATTTATTGTTTTGATTTGTGTAAAAAGTCAAAAAATGACAATTAAAAATGAACGGGATTATCCCCGTGAGCATAGCTTAGTTGGTAAGGATATTACATAATATATGCAGGGGCCGGGGTTCGAACCCCGGACACTCCACTTCTTCACAATTAAATTGTGTGAGTTCTAGCCACTAGACTACTTGACCAAAAAAATAAAATAAACGGGATTATTTTTTTTCCTCTCGCTCACAACCTTTTATGCTTAAAAAAATCACATTACCACATGTCACAATTTGATTGATCAATGTCACGACAATTAAAAAAATTACTTTACCACATGTCACAATTTAATTGGTCAATGTAATGCAAGCAACATTATGTGAAGTGCAATCTGTTCCTTTGGCATACAAATCTTTTCCAAAATAAAATTGAAAGGATTCTTGTTGAATCTTTTGTGGGGAGAGTAACACCCAAATAAATGCCAAGATCATTTGTCTTCTCAATGTTTAAAGCATTATTAAGCATTAAGCAAGACAACATTGTTGTCAAAAAAAATCTAACCTTTTTCTATGTAAAAGAAAAAAGAAAAAAGAGACATCGTTTCTTATCATGGATAAGGATATTGCCATATTGGTATATCCTAGATGAAATTGGATCTCTAATTATTGATTATATATTGACTAATATTAAATTTTTCATGTAAAAAAAGAAATATTGTTGCATAAAAACATCCAAAAGACAAAGACAAATGCAATAACATCGCCACGCCATCACAGTGAAGTGTGTGGCATTAATTTGTTGATATCATATGATGATAATTATTATGATAAGATAATAACTTGACCTTATTAAAGCAATGTGCCAAAACAACTTTTGCATTATTAAACCTTGTGAGGGAACAATCTGAACTCCTTAATTGCATGAAGATAAATTCATCCACCAATTAAAACAAAGAGTTTCACACACCCATATCCTACATTATTTGTATATCCTTTTTATTTTTCTTGCAGATACGACATCTTTGTAAAATTGATGGATGTGAAACCATTTGCCTTCCAATTTGATTTGTAATCATACTACAAAATATCCATAAAATAATTGATTGATATTATAATCAACATCTTCATAGAAAAATATTATAATCAACTTGCTTATTTATCACGTAGTTATGACCTCATCTTATTTTTTAAATTCAGTTTTTTTACTACAAATTCTTAAATTTAGTTAAGCTTCATGAAAATTTTACACTTGTTGTGTCTTGGTCCACTGCGTTGAGCCAATAAGGCAAGTAGTTCGGAGCAGTCCAAGATGAAGATTGCTCTTTAGACTTCAAAGATTGCTATCACACGGTTGAAAAAGACTTTTAATACTCTCAACGGTAGTTAAATGTCATTCGCCGTTTAATTTTTCTTTTGAAATGGACGATAGTTAGCTACTATTGGAGGTATTTTGGTCATTTTTAGGTGTGTGATAGCAAATCTTTTAATGTAAACAGCAGTCTTCGTCCAAGATTTGTTAGGTTTAAAGGCCCATTCAAGTTCAGTTAAAAAAAAGGCCCATTTAGGAGATTTACATGACAACCAATTTACAAGCTCCACATTGCTGCAAAAGCCCCTCATGATAATACCGTTTGCGTAAAATATACATGGGAACTACATGATTATGCATGACTCATGCGAATCTTAAATAAGGGAAATGATAAAAAGCACGAAAAAGTCAAATAGAAGAAACACACGAAGGTTATTTTTTCATGCCCATCTACTCGTGAATTCCGCAAATTTTTGAGATTAAAGTTTCTTCCTTAACTAAAAAATGACACGTCAGTATTCTTGCATTTCTTGCATTAACTTTTTCGTACAGTTTAGCACTTTTGCGTTGACTTTTTCGTTCATAAAGAACAAACATTGTAATTGCCTAACTAAATGAGTCGAGTATAAGAACCTTTTAACACAATAATCAGAGCATATGGGTTGAGTTATTAAACATGGTTAAATTACCAACTCAATCAAAACGTAGCAATGACTTGAGAAGACAAATAAAAAGTACTAGAGTTTCTTTAAGTAACAAAATTGGAAAACATTTTCTAAAGGGACACATCTTCTTAAACATTACAGTGGATTTTTTTTCGATGGTTTAAGACATAGATATACCATTGGGGGCGCCTTATGAAACTCAAAGATCTTAATTATGATGTGTTAGAAAGAAAAAAGGTTTATAAACTTTTATATCTCTAATTTGTTAATTAGACCACAAATTTTTATGCGTCTATAATGCAAATCACAAAAATTGTAGCAAGCTTATAAATATTTGAACAGTAAATACTCATTGAATATGTTAAAATAAAATAAAAAGTTGTTATTTGGACATTGAATCGTGACAACATATGTCGACATCGTATACAACACACACTTAGAGCACTAGATTGTTTTGGATCTTAAATGAGAGAAAGTAATGATTCAAAAATCAAAGGGGAATAACAAAAAGTAATTTATATACGATATAGGTTGTCAGAAATTTGTGTTTGAAAAACATTTAAAAAAAAAACTTCAAAATTAACTCAGTATTTTTTTCAAACTTAAAGTAAAAAAATATGTATTTGACCTATAATAAAATAAAACAAATGTTACCTTGCAATTGTGATCATGCCGTCAACTTTGATTAGAAATTGGAAACCAAAAATCTATATAAAGTAATTGTTTTTGGTTGTAATAATTTTCTAGTAACTTACAATATCGTTGATGTCCCCCAAAGGTACGTCTCTTCCCTGTACTTGTGCTTGTCACTAGCAACATTTATTGATAAAGCAGATTTTCATTGAAGTACTACTGTACTAGATATGCTACCTTACTCAAGATCTTTTTAGTGAATCCTGCAACAAAAATTATGAGATAAGTAAGTGCTATTTCTTGATGATGTATGTGTTCACATGAAGCATCGCGGCACTAATAGTACATGCATTACCATACAAACTACAAAGTGGGATGAGTTGAAAAGTCTGCATCCACAATCCATATAACCATAAAAAAAACCAATTAAAATAAAACATTGCAATAAACGTGGGATCAAATACTACTAGAACATGCATTATAGCATCACCGTTGTATAAATCGTTTTAGTACATGCATTATATAAATTGTTTTATGTTTAATAGCAGTTTTCGCCCTCTAACTTTCACAAAGTTGTGATTTTGGCACCCTAAGAAAAAAAAACTACAAAACCGTCCCCTAAGTTTTGCAATTGTAGCAGTTTTGGCCCCCCAAGGCCAATTTTTGGTAAAAAATAAAAATAAAAAAAAACATGTGGCACCTCACTTAGGATGTCACGTCAGCGTAGACCGAGTCAAAATTGACTTTGAGGGCCAAAACTGCAGGGACGTAGCCCTTCATGTGGAAGGGGTAGCCTTGGCTACCCCAACAACAATATTATTCTTGAGTCGGTAGGTATGTATTTATAATCAACTACCCCAAATAATAAACATTGAACTACCCAAAATAAGTTCAGTTGCCGAAAATTAGCATAGATAAGAAAGTTAAAAAATTACTACATGGTTGATAGATTCATTTGGATTGGTTTGGAACTTCTGGTCTCAATAACAACTATAGAGAAACCTTTTTCAACAATAAAAATTATCAAGACAATAGTCGTAAACATATTAAATGGGTAATGAGTTTCTTGCAAATAACCTATTTGTTTACATTGTAAAAAACATTATTAATCTATTTTGTAAACAATCAATTATGGATAAAATTGGTTTCTTAAAACGCATTTTATCCAACTTTTCTAAATAACTATTTTCAAATTGTATTATTTGTTGTTGCTATAAGCTAACTTTGATGTATTGACTAATTTTTGGATTATTTTGTTTTTAGTCTCTACAGCACTAGCAATTTTTAAATTTTAGTCCTTAATTTTTTTGTTGTATAGATTAAATCCAAAACTAAAAACACTTATTTTTGTAGAATTTTAAAAAATCAAGACAAAAATTGAATAAATTTTTTAAGGACTAAACCTTAAAAATTATAATTTATAGGACTAAAAACATATTTTATCCTTAAATTTAGTATGTTGGTTTTAAAACTTTTTTTTTCCTTCAAAACAAATTAATTTTATTTTTTCTTTTTAGTTGGCCCCTGCATAAATTTTTTGCTAGCTTCGCCGCTGCAAAACTTAGGGGACAGTTTTGTAGTTTTTTTTTCTCTTAAGGGGGCAAAATCGCAACTTTAAAAAAATAAAGGGGCTAAAACTGCTATCAAGTCCAAGCCATTGTTTTAAAAAGTTTCAAATTGCACTATTAGTATTTGAGAAATGCTAAATCATTATATTACCATACTCAATGTAGAAAACAAAAATTATTTAATGGCATTATACATGAGGGTCCTTGTTAATGTTGAAATAAATGTGTTTAGATGCCCGATCAAGTAGGAAAGATTGATACTTGATGGGCTAAAATCAACGTTTACTTAATCTTTTGTTTTGGCGTTCCTTGAAGCTGTCTGGTGGGTCTTGAAAATCAAAGTTCATCTTCTCCGTCTTTACCCAGCTAGACTTGATTTTACCATCAACATTAATGCACTTTAGTTTTGTCATTTCCAAATTCAAGAAAACACACATTTACATGCAATTTTCAATCTCGGACCATTAATCTGAGATCGGTCGATTCATTTTGGACAAAGATAGAATCAGTTTAAAATGATCTCAACCGTTGAATTGAGATCGAATGGACAAGATCGAAAATTACTATATAAGATGTTAGATATATTTAGAGATTTGTTAGAATTGGTTTAAGACAATTAGAAGTTAGTTATGATTTGGACGAAGTTTGTTATGTTAGTTACCTTGGAATCACTATACAAATGTGTATCATATCCTACTTGTATCATATTCTTCATTCTATCATTTTCAAATAATTCATCTTTCTTTCTATTTATCTTATGCTCTTGAAGTTGATTTTTTAAACTCCTTGTTTCCTTGTTGCCATTTTAACTTTACTATATGCTTCTACCTCATGGTAGTTTGTTTTTTCATTCTCCATATGCTTATGCGCCATGGCAGCTAACATTTTCATTCTCTTTAGTAGCCAACCTTTTCATTCTCTATATGTTTTTACCTTATGTAGCTAACCTTTTCACATTCTCTTTGTGCTTATACCTTATGGTAATTAATTTTTGTTTGTCAAATTTCGCATTTGATAGTTCAAGATTTGGGTTCTTGATCCTGTTAGATTTGGGATCTTGATTCTTCATCAATAGTAGTTGATTAGCCGATGAAATCACGACTTGTATTTTTTTCTATTGTAATTTCCATTAATTCGTACATTGTATTTTCTTTTTCTTGCGGGGACCATTAGATATAGTTAGAAATTTGTTAAAATTAATTTAAGGTAATTCAAAGTTAGTTATGAAAGTTTGTTATATTAGTTACCTTAAGATCCCTATATAAATGTGTATCCTACCCAACTTGTATCATATTCTTCGTTATATTATTTCTAAACAATTCATCTTTCTCCCAACTTATTTCTCTTAGTTGGGCTCAACCTTATTACCAAACACAAAACCCTAGGGTAAGTCAATTGAATTGCAAACGAGAAATCAAAATAAATTTATTCTAAATCACGTGAACTTTACAACAAATTTTATCATTTTAGATTTGTTATTGTTATCAAACAGACACTAACTATTAGTTCACTCGGTCAAGTGTTGAGTCATTAGATAATTGATCAAAACAACGAACTATGTTGGGTATAGTTTATAGTTAATGATAAATTGACATGTCGGTTGAGCAAAGTGATAAGAGATCTAGTCAGGTAATTCCATTAATCTTGAAGTGGAGGTATGAACAAGTAATTCCACTAATCTTGCCATAGTCTCTTAAGAGGGGTGGGAGCATGTTTAGCTCAATTGCAGTTTACGCTACATTTTTTGTCTTTGCATTAGTGAAGAAAAAGAATATCCAAGGCTATTTTCTTATTTTAAAAACATGTCTAATATCAAAGTGCAATGTGGTCCTCTTATAATCAAAGTATGGTAGGGTAGAAACAGTTGTGGTTTATGTTCACTCTCAAGTACTGCTCATATAGTGATTTTGCTATTGCCATCAACCAAATACTTGTTCAAGATTCAACCATATTACACTATTTGTGGCATGTGGGTCATCAAATAATTCCTTGTTGTTTTCTTCATATGGGTCAGGTGTAAAGTTGTCACCAGAAAAGTTATGGATTTGTGATCAAAATCTATCTCAATCTGATTTGTTTTGTGGGGGAGTGCTTTGATTATTAGAAGGAGCCGTGGTCAAGATTGCACTATGGAAAACAATTTTTATATGATTTTTTTTAAGTATAATTAAATTTTTTTCTAATAATTCTTATATACTAGTACAATAATTTTGTTTTCTAAAAACATGCTAATGCTAATTTCGATCCATTTGATGATTCTTACGCATTATATAGTATTGTGATCAACGCTCTGCCTGAAAAGAATTGTTTTTATTATATCTAACATTTTGTCGCTGATGAATATTGTTGGCAACACTCACATTCGACAATATTCACTTATGTAATTAAAATGAACAAGATGTATCATTTGGTCCACTTTTAAATATTTTAGTTGAACATTGTATTTATATTATATACATTGTTTAATAATCCGAGAATGTATATATATAATGTTAAATTAAGTATATTAGAGGTCACTTTATGGTTTAGTAGGAAGTTTAATTCGACTTAATTATTTTAAAAGAATGCTAACAATTTGGTAAAAAATTTAAAGTAATTTCTTTTAATTATCCATGATCAAGTTGTATCGTTTTGTATAGTATTCTAGAAATCTATATTAGGGTGTTATAGTTTCGTATGTGATGATCTTTTTAAATTTTATTTTTATTTTTGTTGTTTTCTTTATTCTAATGGGTTATGTTTATGGTCCATCAGACTTCAATTTTTTTTCCTCTCTAAATGAATTTGCGCATTTAATTTATATAAAAAAACTAGGTTGGAGAGAGTGATAATTAAAATCTGAAATGATGATTTATTCATTTAACTTTTAGTAGAATTTGTATCGTCATTCCATCCTTTTCAATATGTAATGTAATTTTATATTTACTTTCTTGACAAACATCTATTTTGTTTCCAGTAAAAAAAAAACATCTACTTTGCTAGAATGATTAATTTATGTATATACATGGTTATGATGTGAAGCATTCTTTAGAACTGTGACTTCAACATAGATCAATTTTGGAGATATAGAATCATATACCTAATTCATTCTTGATTGCATTCAAATATAAGGTAATACATCAAATTTGAAAAGCAATTACATTAATTTATCACAAATATAATTTAAAACACTTATTACTCACTATAATTTCATCATCTGACCAAATGAAAATTCATTGAATCTTCCTTAGACGATATATACTCCATCATATATAGCTTTGGAGCTTGAAAGCAAAATTACTAGATAGGTATGTTTTCTCTATCATGTGACTGAGTAGTTGAGGATGAGATTAGATGCTCATGTTGCCATCCTTCTTCCAATTTGTTTGAAACATGCTTCGATTGTTTTCCATTTCTGTAAATCCCATGCAATACTAACTGTATAGCTCCAAGTACAAATCCAGTACCGTTTGGTACCTGTTGTTTATTATATAGAATGCTGATTAGTACTTCTTAAGAAAGATTTGTGGATATAGTACGTATTACAAAAATGTTTCACGGACACCCAATTTTTCGAAACATTTGGTTAATCACATGTAAAATTATGGTTAATTTCAGTTGAATATATGATTTTTTTTTTAACAAGCAGTTGAATATATGATTAATTTAGATTACAATAAGAATTGTGATTTGAATTAATCATTTAGTCTAGTTAATTAATCATATTTTTGAACTTGATTAACCTCAAAATTGCATTACATATATATGGTTTCACCAAGATAATGAGAGCATAAACGTCAAAAAAAATAAAAAAAATAAGAGCATAGGGTGCAAATAGCTTACACCAAGAATAGAATCACGAACAAGAACAGCATACAACAGCCAAACGCCGCCATTTAAAAAGAAGAAAAACGAAAGAAGAAATGGCAAATATTCCACACTTTTTGTCTTCACAACTGTTTTCTGAAAATTACAGCCATACATTGTACATAATTAATAACAAGACAATAGTATTTTACCTATAAAAGAAAATTGAACAAAGAACAGTACTAACATATAAATCATAATTTGGATATCTAAATTGGAAATATTACACACTTTAGTCAACCAATTTTAAGAAACAAATAATTTATTGTTACAAATTAAAACATGTCGATCAATTCAATTTCTTTTCAACTTTTTTTTTTTATCAAAGCAAAAAAAGATATCATGTTGTCTTTTCTTTTGACGGATACTAACATGTTGTCAATGTCATACTCTATTATACAATTATAAAAATGTGAAATTATATTGTGGTGTTAATTAATTTTTTTTTAAAAAAACAATAGCCTAAGAGTGATATAGGTCACAGTAGCCTAACAATGACACAAGTTAAAACAAAAGTCTAGGGAGGACGATTTGATGGTGGGGTTCGTGAGTGATTTTTTTTGGATAGAGGGTCAGCACTGCTGAAAAAATGAAATTGAAGATTTGCCGCAATCACGCGGTGTCACCGTCCAATTGAGGTCGAACAATTTAAACCTCAAACAAATTTTGATTTTATTTTAAAATTGAAGTTATTGAGAGTTTAAGATTTGAACCATCTAATTTTGATGGAAAAGTCATGGGGTCGTTGATTGCATGTAGGTGGTGACTGCAGCAAATTTCAATCCCTTCAAAATGGAGGCAAATAATTTTGTTATTATTTTAGGTAAGCAAACAAATTTCTTGATAAAAGTGTAAGGTATACTATGACTCAAATACAATAACATTCTCTTTCACTTTAAAAGAGAAGAGAGAGACGAGACCATGTAAGGAGAAGGAATATAGAAAATGGATAAAGCTTGAGAGAGGGGGGAAATGTTAAAATATAAATCAAATTAGTAGGCTTAGAATATTGTATAAGTGTTGAATTAGTGGTAATTCAACCTATTAGTTAGGTTAGTTAAGTTACTTGCAGTGCAAGTAACTAACTAACTAAGGTGATTATATTGTATTGGGCTATCTAGTGACTTGTAAGCCAAACTATCAAGATGTATAGGTACGCATTGATATCTTGAATGAGAAGTTAAGTTACAAAATAAAAAATTGTAAAACCTTTCTTATTTTTTTATAAGTTTTCTCTCTGTCTCAAAGTGTGTGTCAGTTCCAACAAGAGTGGGAGAAGATAGAGAGAGAGTGTGTTATGAGAAGGTTGAGAGAGAGAGAATTATGAGAAGGATGAGAGAGAGAGCATAGAAAGATGTTGAGTTAAGGGAGGAGCCGGAAGGATTACCACATTTCACTAGCATTCACACAAAGTGGAATTAAATACCACGTCTTAATCTAAAACTTTAAGATGTTAGTTATATGGGTTCTCTTATTTATATGTTGCTCAACATCCACTTTTTCAATCAATATAAGACTCTTACTCACATTTGATATATTATCAAGAGAATAAAAAGACTTGACAGATAGACAAGAGAGAAATGTGAGTTGGCTCTTACTCACATTTGATATCCGGTCTAAGAACCAACTAATTCGAGGGGACCAATTACACCGCCCACTAGCGGGGGCCCCATTTAAAGCCAAAGCAAAACTTTGTATGAACTTGCCTATCGAAATTGGCACCAGAGGGAATCGAACCTGATAGCTTTAGAGATGCAAACTCCAAGATCCCAAGCCAACCACTAGGCCAACCCCAAATGGGTTGAGACATCCATTTTTTGTAGGTGTTAGAAGCCTTACAAATGGGTCACCAAGGATTCCAACTCAAGTTTTTTTTTTGGAGAGTCATATTATCAACTCTCAATAATATCTGGTGAGAGAGAACACTTATTTCAGTAAAAAAATAAATAAATGGTATTTTTAATAATTTTAGAAGTGTTGTACTTATCGACAAAATTTGTTATATTTCTTTATCTTTGTCCCATCTATTGGGACAAAAACAAATTTAAAATTAAATTTTTATTTTAAAAATTAATGATGAATATAATGACATTTGTGTAATTTTTTACACAAGTTTAACAATAAATTTTGACAATAAATTAGATAATAATTAATGAATATAATAAGATGTTCTAACTCATTAACTATCAAACGAGCACAATTAACTATGACTTTGAATATCATTAATATTTTTTTTAAGTATTTCAATATACACATATGTTTATTAATCATTTTAATCGTGTTCAAATACACATAATTTTTAAAAGGGAAATACTTACCGGTGTCCCAGAGCATCGGTTAAGAATGCTAAAAAAGGAAATTATATAATAGTTATTGAATTGAAAATTGTGTAATTAATACTAAAATAGTCAAAATTGTTTCCTTTTATGATAATAATTTTCTTTTTTGACATCCTTAATCAGTGTCATGGGGACACCGGTTTGCATGACCCATTTTTAAATGTTTATATATTCATAATATTTATTAACTATGATTAATGTTTAAATATACACTCTTTTTTTTTTTTTGGTACAATGTTTAAATATACACTCTATTTTTAAGAAAAGTTTCCACACACATAAAATTCTTGTTTAATTGTATTATTTTTTTCAAGATGTTTAATTGTATTTAGTAGATAATTAATGAATTGTCTCACTTTATCATTGTTTTTTTCCCTTCTACTCATTAACTAAGAACATAATAAACTCTACTACATACATACTTGAATTAGTTAATGTTAAATTTATGTGGCAAAGTAACACAAAGTTTATATTCCTTCCGATCATATCTATGAGCAAAAACTGATTTTTTAAATACATTGAATAATTAATGTATTCGGTTACAGTTTTGGGTTGAATACATTAATTATTAGATGTATCTAAAAAATTATTTTTTACTTATAAATGTGATCGGAAGGAGTATTTGTTTTATCTTTTTTAGATAATATACATGGTTGTTTGTATACCGACTACTTTAAATACACACGTGTATGATTAAATTTTGCAAAGCTGTGATGGATGGCATGTGCAAGTGTTAGATTAGATGTTCCATTCAGCAAGCATTGTCAACATGAAACAAAACAACTACTATTTCAGAAGAAAACTGTGCCCCGTGGGACACTACTAATAGAGTACCTACCATATATGATATGAAGTTCAAAAATAAGGACAACCACAAATATTAATCTTTTTTTTTCATGACCTTTCAAGCATCTCTAAAGACATTGAAGAAGATTTAAGGAGCCTGAAATTGGTTGTCCAACATATTTGCCACAGAAATTTAGAATAAAACAACAAATATGAAATTTCTATTTTTATTTCGTCTCAAAATAGAAAATTGAATACAAATTTTATTTTTTGTCTTTAATTTATCAGTGATATGAACAATCTTATAGTTAATACAACAGAATTATAACTAAGACCACCTTGATTGGAGTAAAACATGAAATCTCTTTATTTCACTAATAATCTAAGGATGCTAGATTTGCTAGTCTAATAAATTGTTTTAATGAATCTATATATGATTAGAAAGAGATACGACAAACATGAATGATTATAGAAAGCTCCAGAAACTTACCATGACAGCAAGAGGTGAGCCATACATAAGAATGTTCAAAGCTGCACCCATGATACCAACAGCACCACTACGAGCTTCTCCCTCCAATGCTAATTGAGTAGTAATCACTGCTGCTGCCAAGATCACCACATCCAAAATCCCAGCAAGAATTGCAGTCTTCACCTGAATTTAATCAAACATATAAATATGTTTAATTACTATTAATCAAATGAGTCTCATAAAAAAATTATTAATCAAATTAGAGAAAAATATAATTAATTTACTATTAAATTTATGGTAGTGAGCACACGAGTGTCAGATTGGTAATAAGAGTCTGAACGTGTAAATTCAAACAACATATATAGTTCAAATATCCTTAGAACATTGTAAAATGTCATCGGTTTCACTTTAACTAATAATAATTTCTCTTTTTTTTCCCTTCATTTTTGTATAAAATTATAGTAGTGACAGAAAGACAAAAAATAAATGAAATTTGTTTCTAATTTCATCTGTAAGTATCATAAACTTCGAAATTAAATGTTAGTTTAATTTTTTATGTTGATAAATTAATTTGATTTTGTAAAAATGATATTCCTACCCTCATTTTTGGGGGTGCATATATGAGAAATAGAAGAATGTAGATTGTCTCCACCACGATGCCAAAGCCATTAACAGTAGCCACAAGGTATTCTCCAGCTTTTATAGTTCCATAGTAAGTCCACAATGATGAGTTAAGCAATGTGCATATGTAAGGAAAACTAGAGAATTCTTCTGTAGATTTCTGCTTTATTATTCTCCAAATTGTTGGTCTGCATTGTTTAATTTAATTACACAAATATTATCCATTAGCAAAATTGAGATAATAATTTACAAATAATAGTTGAATTGTTTTTCAAAAAAATAAAAAGGTGAGGTGAGTTGTGTAGAGTGCAAAGAGCTTACACAGGAGAAAGAAACATGAGAATTGAGATGATGTTACCTGTAGAAACAAATTAAGAAAAAACCATATATGAAATTTCCATTTTTGGGCATGGATCAATAAAGATTGGTACCATTAAGGTTGGTGCAAAAGAGTGAAAAGGAATGAATAGAAGGGTATTCATCATATGCATGTGTTACCTATAACTCCAACAAAGAAACTTGGATCTGCCATGAGGAAACTAAGAAACAAGATTATGAATGAGTAGTTTCAATTTCTTCTTTTGGTGTGCATATTTATGGCTAGGCAGAAGAGTGAGAATAAGGTGGAAAGAGGAGTTTTTTTCTTGTCTGGACAGAAATCAAAAGAAGCAATGATATTTTTGCATTTTTTTCTTTTTTAATGGCAAATGTTTTTTCTATTTCTATTTATATATATTATTTTATCCTCCATTTTTTTAAAAAGTTTTTTGGGTACAAATCTTTCACTTTTTTAATTAATAAGATTAAACTAATACTTTTGTCAACAAAAAATTTAATTGATACTACATACTAGTAGCAATAAATAGTTTTTTTTAGACAAATCCGTATTTCTTTACATTGTTATAAAGGAAAATCAAACATATATTTTTTCTTATGAAACAAAAAAAAAATCAAACCGCGTGACTAGAGTTATTGAAAAGATTTGATGTTCGAGTTTCATTTTGCATCACAAGAGGTTATGGATTCAAAATTGATTATAAAAATGTAACAATTTTAAATCTTTATAAAAAAGCATTGTCGTACATTATAATCTTATTTGATTTGATTGATTAATTTCTACGGTTGTTGACAAAAATACACTACGACATCAAAACTCAACCACCAAAAAATAACTGGTTTTTCATTTATATATTTATTAATAGTAAGTAACAGATGTGAATTTCAAACAAATGAAATCATTTTTATTTTCTATGTAGTCTCTATTCAAAATATTTTCTTTTACAATGTCTTTTCAAAAGTTACTAATTAAGAATATCAACTTGTAAATAATCAATAATTAAAGGATTAAAGTTATTGAGTACAAAATAAAGTAAGATTATTTATCATTTAAAAAATACTAAAAAGAAAAAGAGAATAGGTTAGCTGTTAATTAGACGTTAATAAATTTTTCTTTTTTGGTTCAATCACGTGTTATCCGTGCAACGAATGATAAGTGAACCACCCTGACCCTGATTGAAAAAGCTATGGTCCTACCATAAATAATTTTGTTTTGAAAGGGTGGTCCTACCATTAATAATTGTTATTGGTTTGTTTGTCAAAAAGAATAAGGAGACAAGTCATGAATAAAAGAAAAATTATAAAGGAGGATTTTAATTTAATTTCAGACAATGATTTGGTTATTTATTTTTTTCTCATTGCATTTTTGTTTCTTTGATTTATTTATATATGTATTTTTAAGTTTCAAATTTATGATTTTCTTTTTTGTGGCCTCCAATTTTTAAATTTAAGGTCTTTCATCTATGTTTGCATATGAATATTAGATTTGAAACTTAAAAATTCATATGCAAATGGACCCAAAAGGAAAAATTGCAATGAAAAATGATAAAAGATTAAATTGTTATTTGAAATTAAGTAAGGAGACTATAAGTGTAACTTTGCCCCAATAAAATCATAAGCACATTGTCTATAAATTCGAACTCAATCGATAAAAATATCAAATTTGTTAGAAAGGACGTCATGATTGGAATTTAAATAATAAAATACAGCTAACGTATTCTCCTTTTCTCTTTAGTATTTTTTAAATGATAAAATAATCATTTGTTCACATTTTATTGAGTTACATGACCAATTTTTAAATCATGTTGATACAACTCGAGTTATGTCCCTTAGTTTTTAAGGAATCAATTGCACCCTAAGTGAATAAGAATTAGAATCCTCTTTATTTCTCAAAATAAATGAACCGTTCTATTTAAAGAGGTAAACATAAAACATAGATAGTCAGTTCACCATTAACTGGGTTTGACACCATTAAATTAATTATTTTATAATTCTTTCAAACTTTTTGTGTATGTTTCTCTTCAAATGAAAGAAATGAAGACGATCTTTACCCGTTAAATATAAAGCACATTGATACTATAGGTGAGGTGATGATAATCTAATAAATCTGATACAATCTTTTTTAGAGGAATAAATTTGACACAATGATTACCTGATATAATGAGTATTTTGGGTTCATGTGATCATGTCACATATACATATACAGTGGAATAAGAATAAAGATGATTAATCTCTGTGAGTTTAATTCAGTTGATAGAAACATTACATAATATATGTGAGGGTTATAGTTCGAACTCCAGACACACCACTTTTCATCTTAAGAGGTGAATTTTTAGCCAATTGACTATTTGACAAAAAAGAAAGAAAGAACAAAGATAAGTCTCATTTATAAACATGTTTCTTATAGATTAAAAAAAATGTTTTTTACTTTATATTTCTAAACAATTTTTGTGAGAACTTACTCAAAAACAATATAAGTTATTTTGAACTCACTTGTTATAAATTTAAACAGTAATTTTTACATCAAAACTTAGTTATTCATTGATAGAGATTTTAACATAAAAGAAATCACATATTTTTTCAAAAAGGTATCTCACGAAAATGTTTTTTAAAAGTTACTGAAAATAGCTTCTCATTGTAAACATTTTTTGAAATTTATTTATCCCAAAAAAATTGTAGTAAAAGGATGAAATACTTACAATAATTTTATGAGAAAATATTTAAAACGATTTTTCATTTGAAGCTTTATTTAAAAAATTGTCTTTAGAAAAAGTTTGAATTGTTGTGTAGTAAGTGTGAATTAGAAGCCTCACCTTGCTTATAAAAATGAAGTTTGAACACTTTATAACGTAGAGAACCTATAAACCTATTTCCACGAACTCCTTTCATGACCCAATAATGATATCAGAGTCGTGGTTCGACTGACTCCATGTGTTGAAAGTCTTCATGGCATGGTGTTCGAGTAGTGGATCTCATCGAGGGCACAGCGACAACAACAATACAAGTTTAAGTGTGTGTGGGGTGAAAAAGCTTATGCTTGAAGAGATAATAATGAATTTGATGGTTCACATTTGAAGGGAAGTTTTTGTATAACAAGTGCGAGTTATAAGTTTCACATTGTTTAGAAAAGTGGAGTTTGATCACTATAAGTGATAAAACCTTTAAACTTATTATCTTAAGGTTAGTCTCACATTGTTTAAAAAAGTGGAGTTTCATCGCTATATACTTTGAAAATCATTTTTAAAAAAACTATAACAAACAAGTTCACCTCACACATGTTTAGGTTAGTGTTTGGATTCCTCAACCTGTCCAATACATGACTTTAAGTTTTAAATTTATTTTGCATGTTTATTTGAAGTTCATATTCTATACATTAAGTGGGTATATATTGCTAACCTAATGGGGTTGGCCTGGTAGAAGCGTGCCATCTTTACAGGTGGAAGTGGTCATATTTCATGAACATGCTTGCATTAACATTATCTTGTACACATCATTAGTAATTCATCCATTATCATTTATCCACACAAAACCCATTTTTGTCTATGCAACAAAATAATTATGAAATCTAGAATATTGTATGTATTTGCATAAGATTTACATGCTTAAAGCAATTCATTTTCGAGAGATATACCAGTTTTTATTTTTTTTTAAATTGACATGTTTAACCAGGTTCCATGGGTCTATGTTCTAAGTAAGGATTATATAAAAGCCTAACTATATCAGAGGTTTGGATATTTTAAAAGTGTAATTATATCACCAGTTTAAAAAATGTATCTTTATACATTTTAAGTCATACTATGGATATCTCCATTTCTTTTGAGAAATGTAGAATCTAAACCTTAAAAGTTTTCTACCCTGTTATTGTTCCACTTGCAAACAGCCAATTCATTCATAATTAATTTCAGCAATTCAAAGACTGAGAAAAAAATCTAAAGGTTAAAAGTTGGATTTTGATTTTGAAAAGCATAATTGTTGGATTATCATCAAATATTGCAATAACAATTCTCAGCAACAGTATACTTAGAGAAGCAATGAAGAAATGATACTCAAACTAGCAATTCCATAAACCTCACAAGAAATCATTTAATCTAACTATTCATTTTCATTATTAAGCTCTTGCTGCTAGTGACAAGAAACTAACAGATTAATCTCTTGGAAGAGATTTTTGAGATTTGGCTCTTTTTGAATTATGTTCCTATCCTTTGAAAGGGGAAAGAAAAACTGATAAAAAAAAACATGTAATGTGCTTTTGAATCTTTTTTTATTTTTTGGTCTGATTGTGCTATTGAATCTTATAGTCGTGACTGCGCTTGCTCCACCGAGGCACCCTGCAACATGAAAGTAAAGATGCCATTAGAGGGTGTAATATATGGTATAAATATAATTGATCTACAGTACAAATGAAAGCTTCATGGGGTCCAAAAATCCTGTAATTAACTTCCATGTTGATATCATTGCCACCATTGTCCCCTCAAACCCCGTCATTTTTTCGGATATCATTGTTATTTAACACAAGGTCTCAGTTGAAGGGATTATAATTTTAAATAGAAAGGGGTAGATCCCTCATGTATACAGGGATTATAATTCTAGGTGCAATTCACTGTTGAAATGATCATCAGATATAAGTCATATAACAATAACTATTCTGAAATATCTATTATATCTTTGATCTTGAGTTAAAATTTCAATATAATAATCGAGCAAGACTATCCTACTCCAACCGCAATGATCAAATTGACAATGCAGTTGGGTAAACAGTAATAAAATGCAGCCTAAGAGGCAAGTATCTGTTCTATAAACTAAATAAAGAGCACATGATCTTTGATTTCTTACCAATGAAATCCCCTTGGCAGCTCTTGCAGCCAAATAGGCAGAGGGCTTGAAGAATTCTCCATATAGTTTTGACCATTCAGCTAATCTTGAGTATATGTATTTGGATCCAAGAGAGTCAGCCCAAAATATGATACCTCCCCTAATTAAATTAATCCCAAAAGTCAGAACAAGAAGCACAAACTGTCAAAAGTATAAAAAAATAATAATGGATGAGACAAACCTGTAAGGTGGAAAGCCCATTCCCATAACAGCTGAAATATCAAGATCTGCTGCTTTAACTGCAATGCCTTCATCAAGGACCCGGCAAGCCTCATTCACCACAGGAAAGAAGATCATCTCTATGATGTCCTTTTCTGATACTTTTACAAGCTGTACAGTTTGCCAAATTTAACAAAATCAGATCAAATGGAATTTGTAATGAACACAAATTGTGTTTCCCAAACAACAGTCAAGTAAAAACGGACTTTCTCACTTCCTTTTTACTCGCCATTTCAAGATTATTTACAAATAAAAAGAAAATCAATAAATTTTGTTACTTTTGATGAAATTATGTCTTTTTCCTATAATATCTCTCTGGAATAAATAGTTAAGGGTATTATTGACCAAATAACCGTTGATGTTACATTGAACTTTGAAAACGACAAATATACATAAACAAATTTTTTCTACAAAAGCGATAGTTAAAAAGGAACGGAAGGGAGCCTAAATTAGTTAGACGGGTAAAATACCTTTGGATCCACAGTGACACCAGAAATGTTCCTAGACTTCTCAATATAATTCTTCAACTCTGGATCAGGATTAGCCTTACGTTTATCATCATACAAATAAAATCCTTTGCGAGTTGCTTCACCTGTTAAAAGCACATGTTAATTAGTAGTTCCACACATAACGAGTTTTTAGTGGAAACACGTCTGAGCATGTTGTTAAGTAAATATATTTCACAACATCTTAAGTTTTCAATTGTTACAAATAATTAGTGCATGAGAGTTTTATCTTTACCTGCTCTTTTATCCTCTTGCATAAGTGGAAGGAGCATTGATTTGTAAGTTCGCTCAGGGAAATTCTCAATAAATTGCATGGCAGTTGCAACCCCCACGCCAAAACCAACAAGGTCAATCAACCTTCATTAGAAGATGTGTGATATATTAAACTCTTAGAGAAGTGAATATGGATATCAAGAAATTTTTCAAGTATTAATACCTGAAAGGTCCCATGGGCATTCCAAACTTAGTTACTGCCTTATCAATTTGATAAACATCCGCACCATGTTCAATAAGAAACATAGCTGCTTGTGTATATGGGAAGAACATCCTATTAACAGCAAATCCAGTACAATTTCCAACTACCACTGGAGTTTTCCTTATCCTCCTTCCGATATCTAGCAAATCAACCACTATTTGTGGAGATGTTTGCTTAGTACGTACAATCTCCAGAAGTGGCATAACATGTGCCGGGCTGTAGAGGCAACCATAGAATTTTTCAGTCATAAATATACCGTTAGTGTACAACTTTTTACATTGTCAATCAATTACAACCAGTGGTATATTTTACTTTCAAAATAGGCAATACTAAATTTAAACATATGTAGTGATCCAACGATTATAATTGAATGACAGTGTAAAAAATCTTTTCACTGACAATGCATACCAATTAAATCCAAAATATAATAGTTAACGAAGAGTGAACACAGAACACTAATAATACCGAAAGAAATGGGCTCCAAAATATAATAGTTAATGAAGAGTGAACACTAATAATTGGTATGCATTGTCAGTGAAAAGATTTTTTACACCGTCATTCAATTATAATCCGTTAGTGGACAACATTTTACATTGTCAATCAATTACAATCAGTGCTATCTTTGACTTTTAAAATAGTCAATACTAAATTCAAACATATTTAGTATCCAATGATTACAATTGAATGACTGTGTAAAAAATCTTTTCCACTGACAATGCATACCAAGTAAATCCAAAATACAATAGTTAATGAAGAGTGAACACTAATAATACCTGAAGAAATGGGCTCCAACAATCCGGTCTTCAGATTTAGTATTCTTTCCAATCAGGTTCAAGTCGATTGTGGAAGTGTTACTTGCAAGTATACAATGAGGAGGACAATACTTTTCAAGGTCAGCAAAGATCTGTTGCTTTAAGGCAACATTCTCAATAACAGCCTGTCGGAACATAACCAATAGTGTATAATTTACAAAGGTTCTGAATAAAGCGCAATTGCAACAATCAACAAACAAATTAATAATAGGATTTCGCCTCAAGTACCTCTATAACCAGGTCCACATCTTTGAAGCTTTCATAGTCAATGGTACCTTTGAGAAGAGATATGGTCTTTTCAAATTTTTCCTTGGTCATTTGCCCTTTCTTGACACGGCTTTGTAAATTTACTGCATAAAGAAAAGTGCTACATGAGTTATATATTTTTAAATTTAAGCATCAAGAACCAATTTACAAGAACCTTTTCTCACCTTTAACTCTGTTAACACCTGCTTCCAGGAATTTTTCATTTACTTCTTTCAAGATAACAGGATAGTTACTAAGAATTAAAGCAGTCGCAATTCCAGAGCCCATTAGTCCTCCGCCAAGGATCGCAACCTTTTTCACTTGTCTAGGAACCAATCCACGATCGGTAACCCCAGGTACCTATTCATGCGAAGAGATGTTGAAAAAATTCATGTATACAGAACTTCTGAAAAGAAAGTACTAAGGAACAGAATAGCTAATTCAGGTTTTAACTTTTAATCACAAATTATATTTAATATGCTACATTGAGGTTACTTTACTGACACTATATAAAACCCCAACACAAGCCAGAAAATTCTACTAATCATGTTAAAGATATACATTACAGGCATAATTTAAAATGGTTAGGATTCACAAATTTCACTTTCTAAAGCTTTTAAACAAAAACCTGAAACAGGACAAAATTGAAACTGTTTGAATGAAATATAAATCTGAAAACATCAATACTATAAATTTAAGCATCAAATAAATAACTATATGAACTAACAACCACATTGATGCGAACCCGGATTACATAAACTGTAAATGGAAGAAAACAAAGCAACAACGGAAGATAAAGAGTGTATTATTTCTGAAAATCAAAGAAAAATACGATATAATGAAGATCCCATTGTCCAGACCTAAGCTCCTTCAGAGAACGGATACTCTCTGCCCCAAGCTAACTGTATGATTCTTCTTGATACCTTTCTCTCTTCCTTCAACCTCCTTACCCTTGCACAATTCAATTCACACTTCTCTCCTCTTACTCTCACTCAGTCACATGGACGTTCCAATTTTGTACTTCTCTATTTCTCTTAACAAAAACTCTCCATACTATGGGCCTTAACAACTTATGTGCTAACTGTCTCTTCGAGCTCACCTTCTCAATAAGAGTCCTATCATATATGATATATCTTGTTGAACTACAGTTGCTCTCTTCGAATGTGACAGCTTGCTATGGTCTCTCGCTCTTTTAACATTTTTATAAACCTTAATCAACAATATCTATTTGACCTTTTGACTGGCCACAACTAAATTAGAAGGAAAACTAAAGATTTGGAAACAGTTTATCTCACCTCAGAAGTTCTATAAAAATCAACAGAAAATTGACAAGTTTGAATTCTATGTAACCAGGTTTAAAATGTGCTTTTATAAGCTATTACACAAACATTTTCCCCTCCTTAACAACTAATTAACAACTAGTACAGCCTCTCCCTCTATCAAAAGGGGAGAGAAACAGGTAAAACTCAGACAAATAATGTCTACAAACCTTAGATGTTCCTCGTTGAGAGAAAAATATGTGAATCAAGCTCTTGCAAGTATCCGAGGCCACCAGTCCTTCAAAGGCTTCAGCTTCCTGCAAAGGTTAGATACATTATAATTCAGATTTGGGTACAACAATTTCAATAGTAAAAAGAAAAATTGCAGACATGTGACAACCTTCAAGAGTCCTGCACGGGGACCAGTGACTATTCCATGTTCAATAACATCAATACAAACCAAAGGGTGCTTAAGATTAGGAGCCCGTCTTTGCGCTTGAGTTTTGGCAAACTTCAATATCTCTCTTGCTTCCCCAAGGGATTCTATTTTGTCAGTCTTGTAAAGACTAGCAACCCATGGTCGTCGACGGTCCACAATATCTAGAGCCCATTGGCGAGCAGCGCTCACCAACTTATCACGTGACACTAAAGCGTCTACAAGCCCCAAACTATGAGCTTCCTCCGCTTTGATTGCCTTTGAGGTCTTCAAAAAATCAAGAAGTGCTAAAAAGTTAAATCTCAACCACTGGATAGGCGTGTTGAAATTACATTTTACATATTTTCTACGAAAAAGGAAGCATAAATTGTAGCATACCAGCATCATCTCAAGTGCCTTTGCCAGGCCAACAAGACGAGGAAGTCTCTGCGTTCCTAAGACAATTTACAAATGCCGAGTTAAAATGGAATTGTTAAATAAAAAAAATAGGACCTCATACCAGTTTTAATCAACTATTTAAGATAAGAGCATTGTCACAAGCCCGTGACTTGTAAGCCTTTGCATTGTTATTCATGGCCTAACCCTTTTTAATGCTGTTGATTATGCAAGGCCTAACTAACATAACAAGACTTTTCACCATGATCTCTGGTAAGGGACTTAATTAGCACACACAACCACATACAGGTCTATAACAATAAAAAAATAACACAATGATACAAATATTTACGACATGAAAAGCTTAGATAATAAATAAATCATAAGTTCATCAAAGCTAGCATAGTTCTTAAGACCATCAAATTCAACAGTACTTTTCATCTTGACCTTGTCCTTAACTCCTAAGGATACATTCACCAGAAAAAACATCCCCTATTATGACTACAGTCGTGTCAAAATGCATAACTTAGGTTTGAATACTGCTAATAATGCATTTCAGCGTTTTCTTCATTTACTCTCAATACATTCAATTTGGATAATTAAATAAACTAGAAAAATATGTTGATGGAGTGAAAAGAAAAGAATAATAAGTAATATCGACAGAATTCTAATAAATAAACATGACAAAATTAGAAAGGAATTAGTGCAACTAACAGTCGAAGCATCCATACCTCCACCTCCAGGAATTACTCCAAGTTGAAGTTCAGGCAAACCTAGCTGAGCACTGGGGGTTGATATCCGTGCAGTGCATGCCTGTAAGAGGAAGAAAGGATAATATTTTGTAGAAAAGAAAAAAAAGAAAACATAAAAATTTCTTATTCTAAACACTGGACAACTTGTACCATTGCAAGCTCTAAACCCCCACCCAAGGCAAGGCCGTCAATGGCAGCAACCGTAGGCTTCCTTCCCGCTAAAAGATGAAATGAAAAGATTCAAAATCAAAATAGAATACAATGACAAATGAGTTACAAAGAAAACTTTAAAGAAAATTGTACCTTCTATAGTATTAGTTTGGAGTTCTATTGATATCAAACCAGGCTTTGTATCCCCTATATATGGCCACGAAGAATTAGAAAATGAGTGCAAGTACATTTACTAAAACAGAAAAACAATATAAAAACAGAAGAAATTACCTAATCCCTTTTGTATTAGGCCAAATGCATTAATATCAAAACCGCCAGAAAATTTGCCCTTTGCACCTGATACAGTAACAAAATATTCAGGTATGAGGACCTCGACTTGAGTGCTGTTTGATTTATGCTTCCTCTTTTTCTTCTTATCTTTTGCTCTTTACAGACACACTTTAGCATTACTCAAAATGTTAAAAAGCATACCGTAAAAATTACTCTAGTTTGAACAATCTATGCTTGTAGGTTTAAAACAAAAATTGGGTGATTGATGCTTATATAATTAAGATTGTGATAAATAGTCAAAGATCAAAACTACAATGAGCTTTAGGGGTAACAAGAACAAAGACAACCAAGTTTTAAGATTTTTCCCAAATTACTGTCGATAAAACTTTCTACACACTAAGTGGAGTCGGCTACATAGATTAAATTATGCCATAATATCCAGTCATAACTCAAATATGGTGATAGAACATTAAATCAAAATCTCCCGCAACGTTTTGGCCTATATTTTTCCACGGTCTCTCTACCTTGGCCTATTGGACTATTTTCCATATGGTCTATCTTTCCTGCCAGTGAATGCTGTAAGTGGGCCAAATAACTGTTTTTCTCTTATACAGACTACATGTGTCTATCTTCAATTAAGACGAGGACGAATAGTTAAGGGTCCGTTGACTTGTGAGTTAAAATAAACATTAGAGAAGGTATTATGAAAATGTATTTTAAAAATAAATTGAAAATGTTCAAAACATTGTTTTCACTTTTTCTGGAAATGCATTCGCTCTAGCAAGCTTTAATCTACTCATTTAAAAAGGAAAATTCATATCCAAATGTCACTCCAGCCACTCACATAAAAAGTAAAAATTGAAAATGTTTTGTTTAACTAAACCGGCCCTAAATGTTTATTTAGATAAAAACTTAAAAGGTTTGTGACAGTTGTCTAATATATTTCCTCAGTGACATTTCCTTTTCTTATTTAAAATTATTCAAATCGGCTATGCATCTTCTCCCCCTTAAACAAGGCATCATTGATCAATGATCCATATACTCAACCTTACCTAGACAAAGCTTTTGATTGATATTGTTATGTCTATTTTCTCCCCTGTTGACATTTTACAGGACCAAACGATGATTCATTTCCATTTCCCACTTCAAAACAACACCTTATACCAAACCCACATTGTTTAACTAAACAAAATTAAAGATTGCTATCGAGTTCAAATTTTGAACATTCCATGCATAATAAACAGTTTATTTCAGAAGCACTTTGCATACCTGTAACAACAATTGCCTTGACATCTTCTCTCTTGTGAGCCTCGTCAAAACTCTCCTTTAAACTCTGAAACACTAGAGGGCGAGAGGGGAGAGGACAGACAAATGAACAAACGTAATATATCATGAGTAAAGGAAAATAAAAGGTAAATAATCGAGTTACTTAAATCTTATATCATAAAATATTGAACTTACATAACTTCAAATTAAAGGTATATCTTGTGTCGGACATCGACACAACCGGACATGACACTAAAACACAGATTACATTCAATCACTTCCATTTTCTTAATACCAAAATTAGGTGGATCACCCTTACTTTGTCAATCTCACCGCGAATCCAATCATGCAATTAGTCTTCTCGAATATAATTGACTCTAGCTTCTAACTAGAATTTGAAATTTTTACCTCCCCGGTTGATTATTAGACTGATATCTATTGTTCAATTCACTTCTACGTAAATATATTCAAACACCAATTCATTCAAAATCAATTCTCGTCGCCGTAAAACCAAACATGAATCAGATCATTCCAACAAATATACAAAACTTTAAAACTTCTATACATAAGATAAAAGAACCAGATCTATGAAAAAGAAGAATAGTACCATCAAAAGAGAGAGAATTGACAGGAGGATTGACGATGGTGATGATGGCAACACCATCAGCTCCAACTTCCAAAACAGTGTGTCCTTTCGCCATTGATTCAGTGATGATTTTCTCTTCCTTCAATATGGATATACGAATTTTCTTTCTTCTGATTTGATCCTTTTTTTCAAGAGTGACGTAAACGATATATTTGTATATTGGTTATAGTCAAAAATTGGTTGGAAAGATTATTAATGATAATGAATGCATATAAATATGTACCAAAAAAACAAGAATGGATAGATATAAATGGCGGTCAATGTCACTATCACTGAACTGCACGTGTTATCTAACTTTACTCCATATGTAGAAAGAAAGAAAATTGTTGTTCACACTTACCGCTGATAAACAATTGCCTTTCACAGTTAACGGCCGAGGATTTTCTAGTTAAATGCTGAGGAAAATCTCGGCAGTTAACTGCCGAAAAACAATTATGCAGACAGTGGGTTCTGCATAATTGTAAACATTTCCAAGTCATTTTTTCGGTCAGTTTTACCTGTAATTAAGCCAGAACATTTCCAAATGCAATATAATTCGTACAACATTTAAACTCAGTGATAAACAAGAAAAATACAATATCTTTTACAATTGTCCATAATTAAATCAAACCGACATTTGGTTCAAATTACACAAAGGTTTGAAATTCATCAAAACGTTACATAGTGTC
>Ga0315914_1002135_pt1 | contig 30310 bp, 9 predicted proteins | sample MpolenodulesMG_FD_203920 | JGI IMG/M metagenome (GOLD analysis project Ga0315914, IMG submission 203920) | Medicago polymorpha root nodule microbial communities from Los Angeles, California, United States - elongated nodules | ecosystem: Host-associated > Plants > Roots > Nodule | place: USA...
CCTAGACGGTAGCAGGTGGGCGTTGATATAGGTTTTATGACCTATACCAACGGCTTTTGAGACCTTTACCAACGGTTTCTGCCGTTGCTAAATGGCAAGTTTTTTGTAGTGATTAGTTACACAATTTTTGAATTTTTTCACATTAAATAATAAAATATAAATTCTTTTAAACACCAATAATTCAAGATAAAACTAATGAAAGTTTAGGCCTAAATATCAAATTTTAAAGTCATTTTTCCCGAAGGAACATTTTATAATGTTTCAAAAATGTATTAAATAAAAGCATTTAAAACTATAAAAATTTCGGTGTGAAGATAAAATGTTATTTTTGTGAGAATGAAAATCAAAAGAACTTTTTATCTACGAAAGTGCCGGAAAACAGATAGAGTATACATTGTTTTGCGTAGGGAGTAAATAATTTCTATTAAATGTTAAAAGATGTGCATTGACACGTATGCAACAATCAACAATGTTACTTATTTTAAGAAGCACAAAATATAATAGCTTTTTTTCTCATTCTGGTTTTGATTTTTAGACCTCCAACAACTATTTATTAGCTCAAATCAATTGAGTTATTCAACAATCATATAAATGTGTCAAATATTATGCTTGATCATCCAAAACTTCATCAACAAAGAGAAAATAAATGGAACAATACTTTTTGATAGCAGTAGCAGAGCTATGAATTTTAAGATGTGTGAGCAACATTCGGCATATATATAATACCAAAAATTTGATAATCTTTTAAGAGTATATGTATGCATCACAATATACTTTATTTTTTAAATTATGAAAATATTTGAATGTTTTTGAAGAATGAAGAGTAACAATTATTTCTTACATTACCATGTTATGTTGATTGCTGAAATAAAATAAAATCATAATTGTAAAAATATTATGATCCAAAATATGCAATTTAAATTTAATTATACTTCTCATAAAATGATTTATTTATTTATTTTATAAAACTTGTAATCAAATGATTCTGAAGGACAAAAACTAAATATATGAGATGTTCTTTCATGAGTTGTATTGTTAGCAAGCAAACGAATAGTGCAGGCAGGAGCCCCCACAGTGCTGTGAGTGGCTCCGCCACTGCTTGATGGTATGGTGACATATGATTTAGCCTCTCTGTCGAAAAGTAATAAATATCTCATTACGTACACAAACTACAAATCCACAAAAAAAACGTGTACACCGCTAGTTTAGAGATAATATGAGACTAACTTGAAGTTCTTGATATTTTCAACCTCGTTGTTTCAGCTAGCCCAACCAAGCCATTCATTGTAGACATGTCTTTTCCAGCACCAACAACAATATTTGTTTTTCTTCTCTTCACTTTCACATACCTTTTATTCAAACTATTCTTACATCCAAAACAAAAAACCCTAAACCATAAAAAGCCACCAGGTCCACCATCACTACCAATAATCGGAAACCTTCACATATTAGGCACCCTTCCACACAGAAAACTTCAATCACTCTCCAAAAAATATGGTCCAATCATGTCCTTGCAACTTGGTCAAGTCCCAGCTATTATCGTTTCATCTTCAAAAACAGCGGAATCATTCCTCAAAACTCATGACATCGTTTTTGCAAGTCGACCAAAGATTCAAGGATCAGATCTCGTGTCTTATGGTTCCAAAGGGATGGCTTTTTCTGAGTATGGTCCTTATTGGCGTAGTGTGAGGAAATTTTGCACTTTGAAACTTTTTAGTGCTTCAAAAGTTGAGATGTTTGGTCCTATTAGGAAGGAGAAGTTGGATGTTTTGGTTAAATCTTTGGAGAAAGCTGCTTTGGAGGGTGAGGTTGTGAATGTTAGTGAGGTTGTAGAGAATCTTATTGAGGATATTGTGTTTAAGATGATATTGGGTAGGGGCCGTAAGTATGAGCAATTTGACTTGAATAAGTTAGTTCTAGAAGCACTGGCTTTGATCGGAGCTTTTAATCTGGCTGATTATGTACCTTGGCTAGGCGTTTTTGACCTTCAGGTACGTCTTGACAATTTCATACAGATTAAAAATAGTAATTAATTTTATATGTGATTATCCTTCATTGATGATATGGAAAAGATAAATTGAAAAACTGAAAAGAGATAAAATAATAAATAATTAAGAGTATAATAAAAAAACTAATATTTATAGTTTATTGATATTTAATTGGTGGTTAAGACTTAAGAGTATCTTTGTGTTGATTTTTTTTTTAACATGTATCTTTGTGTTGATATCACTTTATAAGAAAGAAAAAGATTGAATATTGTGTTTGGATGGAGGATTTAGGAAAAAAAGGGAGGGGAACACTTACCTTTTAATTTAGTAACACTATAAAATGTTTTTCAAAAGTTGAAATAACATGTGATTTTTCCTCTATGGGAATAAAAGGGTTACCTGATTTTATCTCGATTTCATACTCAATTTACATATGCTTTTATGGTTTTGTTAAGTTCACTGAAATATTCATGTAGTAGCTGATGTCAATATAAGTTTAACTTTTTGTTAGGGATTAACACGAGCTTGCAAAAAAACCAGTAAATCCCTCGATGAGGTTTTGGAGATGATAATAACAGAGCACGAACAGACTACTAATATAGACAAAACTCGTAATGAAGACTTTGTAGACATACTTCTTTCAATTATGCACCAAACTATTGATGTCGAGGGTGAACAAAATCTCGTCATTGATCGAACTAACATCAAGGCTATTTTGCTCGACATGATAGTGGCATCAATTCATACATCTGCTACCACGATTGAGTGGGCTTTATCTGAACTTCTAAGGCATCCAAGAGTGATGAAAATTCTTCAAGATGAGATACAAAATGAAGTAGGAAATAAGAGAATGGTTAAAGAGAAGGATCTGAAGAAGTTTAATTACTTAGATATGGTGGTTGATGAAACCTTAAGACTTTATCCTGTTGGACCCTTATTAATCCCTCGTGAATGTAGAGAGAGCATAACAATTGATGGATATTTTATAACGAAAAAGACTCGAGTTATAGTAAATGCATGGGCTATAGGGAGAGATTCAAATGTTTGGTCAGAAAATGCTGATGAATTTTATCCAGAGAGATTTATTGACAAGAAAATGAATTATCAAGGACATGATTTTGAATCTATACCATTTGGTTCTGGTCGTAGGCGTTGTCCTGGAATTCAATTGGGTTTAATTACGGTTAAGTTGGTTATAGCTCAATTTGTGCATTGCTTTAACTGGGAACTTCCACATAATATTAGTCCTTCCAATTTGAATATGGAGGAGAAATTTGGACTCTCTATGCCAAGAGCTCAGCATTTGCACGCAATACCAATTTATCGTTTGGATGATGCTAAGCATGAATAGTTCCAAGAACAATACTATGTTCTTGTTCAACAAGTTTATTACTAGTAATAAAGATGCTAAGTATGGTGGTCTATTAATGATGTTTTAATGTATATTACTTGTTCTTTATATATGTTGATAGCCAACATTTGAGTCTCCATTGCGACATTGAGGTCAATAAAATGAATAATACAAGCATATCACATATATAACTTCATGATCAATGGTATGGTGCAAATCTATAGTACAAATATCCTCCATCTCTACCCTGTCTAAATCTTTTACTCAATGCATTTTTTTCAATTCAGTATTATTATTATTGCTGATTTTAAAATTGGTATGGGATAAGCAATTGTAGAAATGAGCAGTGGCGGATCTTGAAATATTTTCTTGGGGGTGCCAGAATTGTATGAAATGTAGATTAAACTGTTTGAATGAAATATCATAATTGTCAACTGGTCCAGTGGTTTATTTTACTTGATTGCAAAGTAGGGGGTGCAGGTTCGAATCCTTGAGGGTACCATGGCTCCCGCGACTCCCAAGGAAGATCCGCCACTGGAAATGAAGTATACCCCGAAATTCTAAAGCTTTTTTAACACGACATATCACACATGACAACTTAACTAGAATATTACTCTATGGAGATTGGAGAACAACGTACTATAAAAGATGAAAATACTTGTTATTCCTCTATGGCTTTCCACAATGTACATGTATAAAATATAATATATAGTGCACGTTAACCATTATTTGATTCAAAAAGTATTAGAGTAAATTCATATGTTTTGTTATACTCCCTCCGTCCTAAAATAACTGAGTTATTTGTAAAAAAAAAAATTGTCCGAAAATAATTGACTAATTTCACTTTTCAATATAATATTAATGACTTTTTTTCAATTATAACTTTAATTAATACTACTTTCATCACTTCCAATTCAATATATTTTACCTTGCATTTATGATAATGAAAAATGTACCAATACTTAATAAGACACTTAAAACTATTTTTCTCTCTCTTTCACTTATACATTTTTTCTTAATAAGTGTGAAATGAGCAAAAAGCTTAGTTATTATGAGACAGAAGGAGATTATGTATTGATCTCCAAATAATGAAAACTACAGAGTTTTGTGTAACTTTTTTGCATTTGTTCTTCTACTTATTTTGTGTCTCTATGTAGATTTGGATAACAATAAGTCTTTTTTTCTATCATAGATCTACTTTCTCTTGTTTCTCTATCTTTATCATAGATCTACTTTCTCTTGTTTCTCTATCGTGCCTTTACTATACTAGATCTGACAATCGAAGTCTTGCGACTCAATAATTTCATCCTGCAATATGTACTATGACACCCAATTTAGTCTCTAAATCTTAAAAATTTAATCATTAACAATAACATTTGAGTACATATATTAATTTTCAAAACTCATCATTTCCATATAGGACAAACATCATCCACGATCTTTTAAGTTAGATGTTTGTAATAAGTTAGTTTTTAAGTTTTTTTTGTTATAAGTTGGTCATTTAAGTCATAAAATATTTACATTTGAGTAACATATATTAATTTCCAAAACTCCTCATTACTTATGCACATTTTCTCCTTCTTATTGTTCTATTTTTGAATTCAAGTCTAATTTTACAAATAAATGTTTCATCAACAACATTATAAATTAAGTAATCAATCGACTTATTTTTAAATCAAGATTGAATTATACACCTATGAACCCTAGTTTTGAAAGTAATGAATTTGAACCTACCAACTTAACATTAAACGTCCATATAAACACATTTTGATGAGTTTCATGAAAATAGAGTAATGGTGCAGATATTTTATGGCTTGAGAACTAATTTGTAATAAAAAAACTTAAAAAGAGTAACGTACTTATAAATATCTAACTTAAAAAGACCGGGAGAGAGGTATTTGACATTTCCTATAAGAATAACTAAAATCTGAAAAACAAACGTGGTCTTTTTCCTATTAATACCACTTTCAAAGTCATTCCTGCCGCTGCATTACTTAAGAATTAAGATAAGCACAACATTTGAGCTGCATCTAAATGATAAAAATTGTTACTATTAGATCACATTACTAAGTTATCTTGATCATCATCCCTGTGCTGGATAAACCAACAAATAAATGAAATTACTCTAAGAAACAGAGGTACAGACCTTCGCTCAGCTAATGGTAAATTATTGAATCGATGAAGTTTTTGCGGTGAATCAAACTACACAATACTTTATCCAAAAGTGCATAGATAAGATGATACGGGTCTCTTCTCACTTAACCAAGGTCCTGGGTTCGAATCCAAGGACAAGCAGTAGCGTTAAAACTCTGTGAGAAAGTTTGCCGTCCATTTGATTCCCACAAGACTCGAGGGATTAGTCTTCGCAGTAGCACGCGCAGAGGATATCCGGTTTACACAAAATAAATACACAGTACTTTGAAAACACTACCTCCAATGTTTCCTCTTTTCAAATTATTTGTTCCTCTGATTTCTGGAATTTTAGGCATCCCTTATGTTATAATTGCATGAAAATCTGTATTTATACTTTCACAACCTTAAACATGCTTGAACTAACAAATCCAAATAAAACTTTGGTATCATTAGTCATTACAATAAGTTACTGGAGCATTATTCTCTACTCATGATTATTACGAAATTAAAATTGAGACCAATATTAACTCTAAAAACAATTACAAAGCAAGCATAAACCAATGAGCTAATTCCTCATACCAGGGTGAACCTGATGTCATAGGTTGAATTAGCTCTCTATTACAGCCTAAGAAAATCAGTTACAAGTTATTTGAAAATAGTAGACCGGATTATCACTTTAAGTATTGGAATAACTCATATACATAAAAACTTATTCAATAAGCAATTAACTGATAATTTCTTCACTCCTAATTTATTCATATGTTGGCTATTAACAAATAATAAAAACTAGCAGTATTCATTAACTTATTCTATTCAAGCACCATTAGACCAACTTATAGCATCTTTACTAGTAATAAACTTGTGGAACATAAATGCCCTTTATGGACCTATTCAAGCTTCTCATCACATTCCAAACGATAACTCGGTATTGCGTGCAAGTGTTGAGCCCTTGGTATAGTGACTCCAAATTTCTCCTCCATATTCAAATTGGAAGGGCTAATATTGTGTGGAAGTTCCCAATTATAGCAATGCACCAATTGAGCTACAACCAATCTAACAGTAACCAAACCCAACTGAATCCCAGGACAGCGTCTACGACCGGAACCAAATGGTATAGATTCAAACTCCTGTCCTTGGTAATTCATTTTCTTATCACTAAATCTCTCTGGATAAAACTCATCAGCATTTTCTGACCAAATATTAGAATTTCTCCCTATAGCCCATGCATTTATTATAACTCGTGATTTTTCCTTTATAAAATATCCATCGATTGTTATGCTTTCTCTACACTCACGAGGGAGTAATAAGGGTCCAACAGGGTAAAGTCTTAAAGTCTCATCAACCACCATATCTAAGTAATTAAACTTCTTCAAATCTTTCTCTTCAACCATTCTTTTATTTCCTACTTCATTTTGTATCTCATCTTGAAGTTTTTTCATCACTCGTGGATGTCTGAAAAGTTCAGATAAAGCCCACTCAATCGTGGTAGTGGCTGTATCAATTCCTGCGACAATCATGTCTAGTAAAATTGCCTTGATGTTAGTTCTGTCAATGACCTCACTTTGTTCATTTTCTGGATCTACCGTTTGGTGTACAATTGAGAGAAGTATGTCTACGAAGTCTTCATGACGAACTTTGTCTACATTAGTGTTTTGTTCATGTTCTGTTATTATCATCTCTAGAACCTCATCAAGTGCTTTACCGGTTTTCTTGCAGGTTCGTGTAAATCCCTAGCAAAGAGTTAAATTAAGAATGACAATTACTAATTGGATATTTGTACATAACTTACGGGAACAACTAAAAAAAATGGGGAAATAACCATTTTAGTCTCTGACTTTGCACCTCGCTGTCGCAATAGTCCTTGACTCAAGATGAAATGCAAAATGGTCCGTGGATGTGTACCTTCGTTAGCCAGTTTAGTGTTTGACATTAAAATTGACTGCTAAATGTTGACAAGGATGTTTGACATGGATCTAGAGACTAAAATGAAAGTCAACTGTTCGAAATTAACACACACAAATCCTGAATTCCTGAAATCCCTTCATTTTCTGTTACTTTATGTTGCTAATTAAGGGACATGGTCCAGTCATGATTTTGATTTTCTAAGATTAATAGGGGTAAACATGCGGGGACTATTTTGCATTTTATCGGAGTCAAAAACCATTGTGAAAGCGAGGTGCAAAGTCAAAGATCAAACTGACTGTTTCTCGTTAAATATCATTAATTTTTTTGTTTCAATATTATTTTTCATGCCAATATAACAATTTTAGCTTTTAGTTCCAATCAAAAGTTTTATTTAGTTTTTGTTCTAATCATTAAAAAATTAGCATTTAGTTCTGGTTATTTTTATTTTTGTCTTTACAATATCTGTTAATTTTCTTTAGATCACATAGCGTTTAAAGAATCACCTATTAAAGAGATCCTCACACTAATTAACAATAAAAGAATACACTCTTCATCAACTGAATCAATCTTCTTTGATAATATCCATTCCTTTTTATATTAGTCAAGTATATTGATTTCATTCCATAAATTGTACAGTAAAAAGATTAATTTGAACATTAATAATATTACAATAACTAAACCACACTCTATTTATTTTTTCAGCAGAGAAATCAATTTTCTTACTAAGGCTAAAATCGATAAATGGTACAAAAACAAAGTTAATGATAACTATTAGCGTCAAGTTATCGCTAAGTACATCTATGTATATTTGATTGTTGGAACGTAAATTTAAACTCGCAATATCTATTTCTTCACATACACTATGCTATTTGACAAAAAAAATAGATAACCCTATTCAATTATATTGATACTTGATCCTCTTATTTTTGTCTACTTTCTCCCTTGTAGTGATAAAATATTGAAATTTGGAAATTTGTATCCCCACTTTTCAATTGCTGACAATCATGATGTTTGAGAATGCTTGGAACTAAAAGTAAGTACTATCATCTCGCAATCATAATATTCAGAAATAAGTGGGAAAATTGAGATTAAATCAGTGGACCCCTTTAATACACAAGGGGAAAACATGAAGAACCCAAAACTGTGCAATAATAAAGTGACCAATGAAAAATGTACAGCTACGATACTTAAGAGACTTAAAAATAAAATCAAGTCAATAGGTAACTAATAATTTCTTCAATTTTTACACACACGTACCTGAAGATCAAAAGGGCCTAGCCAAGAAATATAATCAGCCAGATTAAAAGCTCCAAGCATAGCCATTCCTTCTTGAACCAACTTCTTCAAATCAAATTGCTCGTACTTACCCCTACCCAATATCATCTTATACACAATATCTTCAATAAGATTCTCTACAACCTCACTAACATTCACAACCTCACCTACCAAAGCAACTTTCTCTAATGACTTAACCAAAACATTCAACTCCTTCTTCCTAATAGGACCAAACATCTCAACTTTTGAAGCACTAAGAAGTTTCAAAGTGCACAGTTTCTTTACACTACGCCAATAAGGACCATACTCAGAAAAAGCCAACCCTTTGGAACCATAAAAAATGAGCTGAGATGCTTGAGTCTTTGGCCGACTTGCAAAATTGATGTCATGAGTTTTGAGGAATGATTCTGCTGCTTTTGAAGATGAAATAACAATTGTTGGAACTTGACCAAGTTGTAAGGACATGATTGAACCATATTTTTTGGAGAGTGATTGAAGTGTTCTATGTGGAAGGGTACCCAATAAGTGGAGGTTTCCTATTATTGGTAGTGTTGGTGGACCTGGTGGCTTTTTATGATTTAAGGTGTTTTGTTTTGCACGTAAGAAGAATTTGAATAAAAGGTATGTGAAAGTGAAGAGAAGGAAAGGAATTATTATTGTTGTTGTTGAAGACATGTTTACAATGAATTCTTTGGATCTAAGTTCTAAGGTTGAGAACTATAAAGAACTATCTAGTGTTGCTTGTTTGAAAATTTGAAGATGGTGCAACCGTGCAAGTGATAGCATAATTATTAGTTAAATAAAGGAGGAAACAAATAATATTCAATCGTTTAATTGATATCGCTTTCAGTTAACAAAAACTTACATATGTATAAGTTCAATCATGTTTTACGATATATATTATAAGGAGAAGATTGATGAATTCTTTTTTTTAGGGTTTTTTTTGAATTCTTTTAAAATATATTTACAATAAACTAATATAATAAAATGATGACGCAATGGTAAAATATGATTATGTTAATTGAAGTATTTTTCTCCATAATAGAAAGTATTTTTAAATGACAAATATCAAATATGTTATTATTCAAAAAAAAATATCAAATATGTTAATTTTTTTTCTTATAAGACTTGAACCGAGATTTTTAACTTCCTAATTCCTTTTACGTCAAAAACAAAAGTTCCTAATTCCTTTAATCCATTAATTCAAATAAGTTCAACTATTTAACTACATAATTTTTTTTAACACCAACTGTACAAAGAAATTAAATTCATAGAAGTAAAGGTACACACAGCAAATAATAGGATTTATCCCACAAAAATTGGATCCACCTTCCATTCTTAATTCTTACCCGATTACATTTACGAGTAAAAAATAATTTTTCAGATTTATTGAATAACTAATATATTTGATTTATATATAAATTAGATATATTAGTTATTCAATTAATTTAAAAAGTTAATTAAAAATTAACTTTTGTACTGAAAATATAAAATTTTAAACTTTTAATATAATTAATGTACAATTTTTTTAAAAAAATTCTATGTTTAATTTTTAAACTTGTGCCCAAGGACACAAGTTAATATTCCTTAATTTTTATTTATAAATATGAACACAAATAGTAACCTTTTTCACGTGTATATGGTGATTGTTGTAGACAAGATATTGTAGAAGTCAAACCCCTTGCAAAAATGGCTACCAATCAAAATAAGTTTAGTCATTATTGTTAGGTGGGTAACTCTCTAAATGGACCCACACCAAATAAAATAAAATAAGAAAACAAATAAAAGTAATGTGTTTGTTTGAATATGTGTTCATGTGTGTTATTTCGTAAAAAAAAAAAGTATATGTACCATGTGTTACCAAAGGAATAGAAAATAAGTCATGCTAACTTATGCTTTAAGGACATATGTTAATGGGTGGGGTTTAGGGTGAAAGAGGGAAATAGTTTTCCATCGTATAAATTATTTTGTTAACCATTAATTTCAATCAAGTTCACAATTTTACTATAGTCTCAACATACTGGAATTTTTTATTAGTCAATTTAAATAAATAAATAACAAAACAGAACTGAGAAAGGTCAATCTCCGATCATCTTCCCCAAAAACCCAATCTTCGCCTGCGACTCCATCTCCGATCAACTTCTCAACAAAACCTCTGATTCATGCTCCGGTTTACTCCTCCGCTCCAACAATCCCACCTCCCTTTGTTGGTGCTGCAACCGTCACCGAAATTCGACCAATCTAGCATCTGTAGGAAGTTATGTGAGTAGTAATTTATTGAGTGAGGGTATTCTAGTAAACTTAGAATTGAGATTATTTTAGTGTGAATAGTTATTTTTACTAAGTTAGAAGTAATTTGAGGTATTTATTTGAGATGGTAATTAAGAGATGTTTTAAGAGTTAAGTGAGTAGTAATTTTTTAGAATTAAGTGGTAACAGTTTTGAAGCCCATTATGAATTGTAGTAACCTAACCCATTATTGGGGTATATATACATAACTCATGAGGGGAAATTAGGGTTAGCTCATTTCACACTTTTACACAATAGAGAGGCTAGAGAGGATTGAGAGAGAAGAGAAGAATAGAAGAGAAAGAGGAAGACCCATTTGAAGAGAAGTGAAGAGAAAGCTATGATTCAGTAGAGAGAGTGAAGATTCTTGGAGATTAGCTTAAGCTTAAGGAAAACAAGGTAAGGGGGATAGGGTTAAAATTGGTTGGGAATGAATTGTGAAAATTGATGATTATATGTGTAATTTTTGTGCTTGAGTTTATGTGGTAAATTTGGGTATATGAAAATTGTTGAAAACTTGTTGTTGATGCTTAATTTTCATTGTTGATATGTGTTGAAGTTATTACTTTGAGAATTTGGGTTAACTTAGTGAAAATGATGTTGTTGTTGAATGATGATGAATACACGATTTTGTGCTATGAATGTTGTTGGGTATATGTTGGTGATGTGAATTCATGAATTTGTTGATGATAAGTATGATGTTTGAGTAAGTTGTTGTGTTTTGATGATTTTTGTGAAAATGGGTCATAAGAGGATAAGTTTGATTTTTGATGGATTTGAGTGGATTAATAGAGTTTTTATGATGAATTAGGTTGAGGAGAATTTATGTTTTAATTGTTAAGTTTTGATGACGAATCGTTTGGGAGAAAATCAAGTTTTTTAGTAAAAAGTCGTTTTAAGCACTTTTGTAAAATAAGTCATTTTGGGTGAGATAAATTAATTTGTTTGTAGATAGAAATCAATGTTTTAAATTATAATTTGATTGGTTTAAGTGATTGAGACAAATTGGTGAAAAGAGAATCAAAAACGATTTGAAAATCAGAATTTTACGCGCGAAAATGAAAAATCAACATTTCCCCACCTGTTAGGGTTGCACGACCGTGCGCCCCCTAGGCATGGGTTGTGTGTGACTCTCTGGTTAGGGTGGCACGACCATGCCAACCCTATAGTGCCCGCAAACCCTGATTTTTCACATTTTAAGGTACTTTTGAGTATACCAATGGACCCCCAAACACCTAAACTTAATTAAATGAAGTGTAATTGAACTTCTAAGAGTGATTTATCATAGGTTTGCTTTGGATATGAATTGGTTTAGTAAATGAAGTAAAAAGGAGATGAACTTTGCAACTTTTGAGAAATGAAGAAACTTTGTAAACAGATGTACTATGATTGATTACCCTTGATGCTAGAGGATATGTAGGGATGTTTTGATGATATGTAAGAACATGAAATCCTACTTTTGGTGAGAAAAATTGGAAATTGGCGATTTTGAAAAATTGGAAATTGGCGATTTTGGAAATTGGCGATTTGGAAATTGGCGATTTTGATATGTAAGGGTTTATGATCTTATAATTTGTAATTGGCCTTGTATTCATGATATCATGATGAAATAAGAATGAAACAATGTTTGATTGGTACATACCATGTGTGTTATCATGATTGGTGGATGGTCGTCTATTTGTGAATTGTGATTTGTGAAAAGATGATTGTTTCCTTGTGGTGATAAATGTTGATGATGGTTTTGGTGATGACGCTTTTGTTGATTATGACGTGTTGATTGTATGGATCTAAATACTTGATAATGCAAATGGTGAATATGGTGAAGATATTATATGATGGTGTGAATTGTATAATATAAAATTGGTGAGTTATGTATTGCCGAGTCTTTAGTTGGAAGTCCATGCATTCATAGTCATATTGAGTATATGGTGAAGAATTCTTTCTGTAAGGAATGACGTTGGTTATGGTGAAGAAAGATTTCCATAAGGAATGATGTTGGTTATGGTGAAGAACGAAATCCATAAGGGTTTACGTTGGTGGAATCTCGGTAAAATTATCTTCGAATCCAAAATTTGGTACCACATGCATGCAGAGGTGCCTAGAACATTGCATGCGCTTGAGATTTGTGAAATGTGTCATACTTGACTATGTGATTTGGTGATTATGTGCATTGGTGAAATTTGATGAATGTTGTGACTATGTGGAAATGTGAACTTGTATATGATGCTTGGTTATGCTAATATACTTGAAGAATAATGTTGATGTGAAGATATATTGTTGATGATTTGATTAAGATTTTATATACTTGACTTGGAAAATGAATGTATTGTTACACATTTATTTGATTATATGTTATTATGTGGAATATAATCTAACCCCAGTGGTCATTTGGTTGACCGCCTACTTATTTGTATGAGTGGGTAGACGGCGTGAATGACTGATTCTCTTATTGCTTGTGTCGGACTTACGCTATTTATTTATGTCTTGCTTAGATTTGTTGCTCATTTATGTTTGAGATTTGAAATTTTATTGGTGTTGTATTATGAGACCCGAGTGTTGGTCTATATGGCTAGATAGTTACCAAGCTAGAAGGGGGGGAATAGGTTTTTAAAAGATTTTCCGGAGTTTTGACAAAAAACGAAATTTAATGAAATTGACTATTGAATCGTGCTCGAACAATCACAATCAATGAATCAAAAAGACAAATATATGTGCAATAAGATTTAATCTTAGAGTTGAGAGATTCATGATATATTTGAATCGATTCAGAGAGAGTCAGAGAGATTGGTGATACGACTCAAAGATGAATGATACGATTCGAACATGAATTGATTCATACACATAGGGAATCGATTCATACTAAGTCAGAGACTTAGTTGAAACGATCCAGACATGGTTGAATCGACTCATGCAAGTACAGGACACAAATGAGAAGATACCAATCTATTTCACTAGGGTGCTTTAGCAGAATCTAAAAATGAAAAGCTAGACTTTCAAGATCTAATCTAAACAATCATAGATATATAACCAAAAAGGCTAACATCATCAAAACTATAGCTAGAGGCTTCACCGAGTCATGGTCGTGGAGATTTGTTTTATGTTGTTGAGATATCTTTGTATTATGATTTTCCGCTGCGAGCTTTTGAAAGCATAGTTATACATGTTTGAGTTAATTGAAGATGTAGCATCTAAACTCTTTTGAATAATTGAATTATTTGCATGATTTATTGCGTTAAAGGGTTTAGGGTGTTATAGGGGGCATGGATGAGAGACAACGGTGGGTGGTGAGGTTGAAGATAAAGTGAGAGTGAGAAAAGATATGATGTGAGTAGACTATAATATGATCAATGTTCCTCTTTGATCTAATGGTTCAAAAAAAAATTTCGTATGGGTATTTGACTCAGATAAACATATCAACTTCAATCAATTTTTTATTCAACAAATGATTAAGTCGTCAATGTTGCAGATTTGAATACATGGGTATTCCAGTTCCTTTGATTTTGTCACATTATTTATAAAAAAAAATTGTTGTTATATGCATTAATTTGGATGATGTGAGTTTATTCTATAATTCATCATTTTCATTTTTAGCAATGCTGAATTTATGTTTGTATCGGAAGTACTTTATTAATTTGAATGAATGAACGTCGTTTTTTTATAAATAAAAAAAATTATTCAACTTATAAACGAGTATATGTTTCATTATGTCACTTGATATTTTGTCTAAGATGTGTCAGTTTAGTGGGAAGAGATTTACTTTAATCTCAAATGAAATGGTCCAAACCCAACGTGGAAGAATTTTAAAATGTTCATTGGTGTCGCCATTATTAATAGTTTCCTTTTTCCAATGAAAATAAATAAAAAAAGTGTACATGTTTGGTGTATAACGGTAGAGACCCTCCTTACCATGGTGATGACAGTGAGGAGTTGGTCGTTTATTAGTATTTTTTGGGAAGAAGGAGTGAATGAATTATGGAGGCCTGAAAGCCCCTTGTTTATAGAGTTGATCATAGAAAGTAGTGGGTGAGTGAATGAGGATGAGGTGGAGAGTAATGAGAAAGTTAACGGAGATGAGGTGTCCCAACACTCCACCTCTCCAGACCAAGTCAAATTCACATGTGTTTCATGTGGGAAGAGCCAGTCAAGGGACGACGTGTTCTGGCCATATGGGCGGGGTCGTCCTTTCTTCTAGGGAGGCCGCGTGTTTCCTTGGTCGGTCTAATTCTCATGGCAATACAAAAAGAGTATTGATAATAAAATACTTCCTTCAGTCTTATTTTTAGTGCAAAATAAAACTGACGTATCTGGTCCAATTTTTTTTTACCACGTACATCAACTTTTGTTGACCTAAATTTCTCTTATAAATAGGACCGGAGGAAGTAAAACGTATAAACATTACAATTATATGAGAAGAATATTGTTGAAAAATAAAATGAGTTGAGTTTTGACACATGATACATTTTTTTGATTTCCCATCATAAAGAATTATTGTTCTCTATATATGTATGTATATTTAATCATTAACTTCTAATTATGTTTTATACCGATAGTCTTTAAACAAAGCAATCTAATACGGTATATTTTGAATAGAGAATAAAAGATAAGGTTAAATATGTTTTTGGTCCCTACAAATATACTAACTTTTAGTTTAGTTTCTCAAAAAGAAATCTTTAACTTTTAGCCCTCCAAACTTTTTCATCACATTTTTTTATCCCTACTTTTAAGTGAAATCTTGTGTAGTCTTTATATTTTTTAATGAAATTTTTCAGAAATGTATAGAGTATTATAAGAATCTCTTCCAAACAAATTTAGAATTTTTTAACAAAACATAAATTTTTTTATGTCTTTGGTGCTTAAAAATACATATATAACTCATGTTTCTTTTTTTTTTTTTATAAAAATTATAGTTTTTTTTAAGAGATTCTTATAATATTCTAAACATTCTTGACAATTTTCATTAAAAAATATGAAAAATATACACGAATTGACTTAAAAAAAAATTTAGAGAAATTAAAACAAAAAATTAACATTTTTTTTTGAGGAATAAAAAAATTAATATATGGGTTAAATATGTTTTTGATCCCTATAAAATTTGAAACTTCTAAGTTTAGTCCTTACTTAATTTTAATAGTTTTTTTTAGTCCTTATAAAATAATTTACATGCAGTTTTAATCCCTACTAAAACAAAGTTTCTCTAATTTTTCTTAAACTCTTAAATTTTTGAACAATTTTTTTGAGGCAAGTTTAGAACATAACAAAAGGTTCGTTTACTAAAATTTAGAATTTTTTAACATGAAATGAATTAAATATGAATTTTTTAAAACACAAAAGTTCAAGATAAAATTAACAAAAATCTTAATGTAGAAATAAAAATTTTAGATAATTTTCTACATTTGAACTTTTAGTAACCTTCTTAACACTTCTGAAAAAATTGTTCAAAATCTCAAAAGTTTAAGCATATTTAAACAAATTTAGATCTAGTATGAACTAAAACTGAGTGCAAATTTATTTCATAGGGACTAAAAACACTATTAAAATTAAGTAAGGATTAAACTGAGAAAATCTCAATTTTATAGGGACTAAAAACATATTTAACCCTTAATATATTTATAGAAGCAATGATTGCTTCAAAAACACACGTGTACATCAATGGTTACTAAAAAAATGTGTACATCCGTATATTTTTTAAGAGTGGTGATACATACACACCCATAGGTGGCATACACACTTAAACCTCCACATAAACATGTGACACGTGGCCTAGACTCCACAAACACTTTGTTTCTCTTCACTTTCATTCATCTCTCTCCTCTTAAATATGTGGAGATGTATGGGTGGTATGAAAATATTAGTGGTCTACCAATCATTTTCCATTTTTTAACCAAACATATATATTCTTAGCATGTGAGTAGGTCCCCTTACCTGTTGAAGGTTTAAATGACAACAAACATATCACTTGTCTTTATCTCTTAAGTTCGTACCTTCACATCGCATCATCTAATTAGTGCTATGGATTTTAAACTCAAACTCATTTTTTTTTTTTTTAGAATAAAATTAAACTCAAACTGTTGAACACTAAGACATTGGTTTTGGGTGCAAATGCAATTAAATACTATCTTCTTAAGGTAAATTAAAACATGAATTTAAATAGGTTAGTATGCAGGGACATGGAACTTGTCCTCCCATAAATGGGAGGCTCACAACTTGGTTCCTTATTTGGTCTAGTCTTTGCTCATGCGTAAGGAACTCATAGCCCAAAACATGTTTTAATAACAGAAATCATTTTACAACTTGTGTGAAAATATAAACAATATGGTATGCATACTTTAATTATTGATCATTTTCTCACATTTTTCTGCATTTTATCATAAACTTCATCGATTACATTAAAATAGAAAATGGTGTCAGAATTAAGAAAATATAAGGTTCAGTTTTCATGGGCAAGCTTAAGGTAAAGGGACAGATTTTGTTTAGTTAGCATGTAGTCTATTTTAAAGTATAAAATATAAATGCTTCAAACATAGACAAAATCGGGATTCACGTTCACCAAAATACACCTAACTCATATTTAGTCCATATATAAAACTTAACAAGTTTTTAAGGGAGTATTATTAAGTTCAATCGAATATAAAATCATATAATTATCCCAAAATAACCTTGGACACAAGTCTTCGATCTTTAAGCGTTGAACTTGAACATAAACAAAATAACTTTTGTAAACTTGAATATAAGAGATAAACCTTGAAAATTTTATTAAAATTCATGTTAAAAGATCTCCACCAATCATGAGCTCTTATACATGAACCATCTTAGCTGGCATACACCATTTTACACCCACACACATTTGTGATATGTGGCAAAAACAATGAAAGAAGATATGAAAATAGATGATGATGTGATGTGAAATTAGTAAAATACCCCTAATACACGGAGTGTACATGAGAGGTGTATAAAAAAGGGTGTCTACCTATCTTTTTCCATACTTAAAACATCTTTAATAGTAATAAACTTGTTGGATACAAACATAATAGTGTCCTTCTTGGACCTATTTAAGCCTGTCATCACATGCCAAACGATAAGTTGGTATTGCATGCAAGTGTTGAGCTCTTGGTATAGAGAGTCCAAATTTCTCCTTCATGTTCAAATTGGAAGGACTAATATTATATGGAAGTTCCCAATCATAACAATGCATCAATTGAGCAATAACAAACTTAACGGTAACTAAACCCGATTGAATTCCAGGACAGCGTCTACGACCTGAACCAAATGGTATAGATTCAAGCTCTTGCCCTTGATAATTCATTTTCTTGTCAATAAATCTCTCTGGGTAAAATTCTTCAGAATTTTCTGACCAAACATTTGAATCTCTACCTATAGCCCATGCATTTACTATAACTCGTGTCTTTTCCTTGATAAAATATCCATCGATTGTTATGCTCTCTCTACATTCACGAGGGAGTAATAAAGGTGCAACGGGGTAAAGTCTTAAAGTTTCATGAACCACCATGTCTAAGTAATTTAACTTCTCTAAATCTTTCTCTTCAACCAATCTTTTATTTCCTACTTCATTTTGTATCTCATCTTGAAGCTTTTTCTTTACCCTTGGATGTCTTAGTAGTTCAGATAAAGCCCATTCAATCACAGTAGCAGATGTATCAACCGCTGCTACAGTCAACTCTAGTAATATTGCCTTGATGTTAGTTCGATCAATGAAATGATTTTCTTCGTTTTCTAGATCAATGGTTTGGTGCATAAATGAAAGAAGTATGTCAACAAAGTCTTCATGGCGAGTTTTGTCTACATTAGTGGTTTGTTCATGCTCTGTTATTATCACTTCCAGCACCTCATCAATTGCTTTACCCGTTTCCTTGCATGCTTGTGTTAATCCCTAACAAAGTGTTCAATTAAAAATGTCAATTGCTAATTTAATATTTTCACATAATTTTTTTTTTTGTGGTGGCCGGGTTCGAACCCCTAACATTGCATATATTATGCATTGTTTATATCGACTGAGCTAAGCTCACGAGGACATATTTTCGCATAATTTCACGGAACCATAAGTGCATACGAAAATTGAAAACACACGAAAATATAATAATGGTGACACTAATAGTCATTTTACCACTATGTCTGATGAAATTTGAACCACGTTTTTTGAGATTACAAAACCAAACTCTACAAAACTCACACCACTTAGACAATATTTTATCCATTAAAATATATCAATTTTTGCTTTTTTCATGTCAAAAGTTTTATTTATTTTTTATTCCCCTAAAATGTTTAAAAAATTACTTTTGTTCCTTGTTGTTTTGGTTTTAATTTTGATAATATCATTTTTGTTTTGAATTTAGTCCTATCATATGTGAATCATATTGATGTTACTCTCTAAAATAGATGATATATAGATTGATTCGAACATTAAAAATATAATAATGAAACAATATAAACTAGAAAGATCAAATTTTTTCCCCCCAGTATTTTAGACACCGAAAAGAGCAAACTATTTTCTTATGAACTTGTTGACCTCAATATTTGGCAAAGAACATGATGGGAAAGGTGCTATATAACCAATCATAATCTAAGAAACACCGACTCCGATATGACATCTTATAAAACACGGATATAGACACATCATCACTATTAATATAAAAAATTTAAGATACTGACACCGCTACACATATATTAATTTATTTATTATAATAAAATAAAATATTAATATTATTTATAAAAGATCTAAACTGAGAATCAAAGTATATACAAATGCATATAAATTGAACAGATTATTTTGTTTAAAAAACAAAACACGATAATATTTAACTTTTATTTATTCAACCATCTACTATCGCAAAAGCTAATAATGTTGTAATCGCATTTAATATATGAGCATTGCTATATCTCACGATAAATTTTTTCGCGAGAATTTCACAAATACATTGTTTTGCTATCTTTCATTATTATTTTTCTCTTTTAGATAGGTTATATATCTTTCTTTCTCTCCTGCACTATTGATAAATAGAAAAGGGAAAAAAAGAGACCATGTGTGCTTCAAAAAAGACAAAGTCACCGCTACAGTCACTTTCCTACGTAAAGTTACTAGTCACCTTATAAACCATCGTCACTAGCATACTACATTGCAAGCATGTCATCATATATTATTAGTTCAATCTAGTTAGATGTAGCTTAAAAGCATAAATGAAATTGTTACAATTATGTTGTCATGAACAATGAGTTCAGTGTAATTCGTGAAATACTCGTGATATGAGTGTCACGATATTTAGCATTATTGTTAATATATTTAACCTCTCATTGATCAGCATAGCTTCACCACATCTTAATGTAACTCTTGAAGATGTGTTTGATATTTGTAAATAGAGCAAAGAAAAAAAAACTTTTTTTGGGGAGATCTATCTTAGTTTGTCCAACATGTGTTGTGCAAGTGTTATACAAGTGTCGAAGACCCATCAAAGCAAATATAAAACATATTATTTTAAGACATCGGTCTGGAATTTCTGACACGTGTCATACGAGTGTCAGACATCGATATGTGTCGGACATCACACCATACTTAATGATAGAGGTGTCTTTGCTTCCTAGATTATAATTATCCATGATGGTTATTAGTCTCGTGCAATTTACCATTTTCCCCTTTCAATTACAAACAACAAACAACCATGATGTTTGATGATGCTTAAGATTAAAAGTGGAGACTAATATCTCACAACAATAAAAGTCATGGGCATTTGAGATAAAATTACAAAACAAAGACGTATAATTAAAAAGATCACGACTAAAATTGCACATTCGATATTTAATCTTTATTTTTGATTTTATACTTGAAAAAATTACCTGAAGATCAAATACACCTAGCCAAGGAACATAATCAGCTAGATTAAAAGCCCCAACCAAAGTCATTGCTTCTCGAACAGACTTCTTCAAGTCAAATTGTTCATACTTACTTCGACCCAATATCATTTTAAACACAATATTCTCAATAAGATTCTCTACAACCTCACTAACATTCACAACCTCACCCACCAAAGCAGCTTTCTTCAAAGTGTTGACCAAAACACCCAACTCCTCCCTCCTAATGGGACCAAACATCTCAACTTTCGAAGCACTAAGAAGTTTTAAAGTGCAAAGTTTCCTCACATTACGCCAATAAGGACCATACTTAGAAAAAGCCAACCCTTTTGAACCATATGTTATGAGTTCAGCTCCTTGAATCTTTGGTCGGCTTGCAAAATTGATGTCATGAGTTTTGAGAAATGATTCTGCAGCTTTTGAAGATGAAATCACAATAGTTGGAACTTGACCAAGTTGTAAGGACATGATTGGACCATATTTTTTTGAGAGTGATTGAAGTGTTCTATGTGGAAGTTTACCTAATATGTGAAGGTTTCCTATTATTGGTATTGTTGGAGGACCAGGTGGCTTTTCATGGATAATGGTATTTTGTTTTGGATGTAAGAAGAGTTTGAATAAAAAGCATGTGAAAGTGAAGAGAAGGAAATAAAGTAATGTAGTTATTATTTCTGCAAAAGACATGTCTACAATTGAAGTTTTGGTTCAGATCAAGACCGAGGGGTTGGGACTATAAGAACTGATATCATATCTAAACTAGTGGTGTGTTTGTGGATGACTGGATGGTATGAATGCTGGTTGTGGTGGGATATTTTTTAGTGAAAAGATAAATAAGCTAGGTAATAATATTGGAATTATCACCTAAGAATTAAACATCAACAAAAACGTGAGTATATAAAAGTTGAGAAATAATATTTTAACAGCCTTTGTAACAAATTTGATGATAATTTTCTCTCTCATATTCACATTGTGGTCTTTTTTTTTTCTCTCTCTATTGCTTTGGTTTTTATGTCAATGTCTATTTTTTTGTTGTATATTTTAATTGTTCCATAAGTTGTCTCAAAAAATAGTTGTTCAAATAAGATTGCGGATAAAAGTTGTATTCTTACCCTAAAAAAAGAGCTGTATGCTTGAATGGAGCCAGAACCGACAATTGTGGTTGGGCAAATCCCGGTCACAAAAAATCATCCATATCATTTTCTTAACATGACTTCTGTGTACAAATAAATTAAAATGCTAAACACCGAAAACCGATATTTATCTTGTCGCAATAACTGCTCAAAAAAACAACCTTCTTGCAGTAACAACAATCATAATTTATAGCTCTCAAAGAAAAAACAATCATAATTTATATAATTTTTTTTTTAAATAATTTATATCATTGTACACACAAAAAATATGTAAATGATTTGTAAGAAAGTGGGTGATGTAGCGGCAAACACTTTAATGATCAAGTAAGAGTATTTCAAATATGTGAAGTTTCAGGGTAGAAGGTGTGTGTACCTCAATGGAGGTTATGAGTTAGCGTTTATAGTAGTGAGCTAGGGTTCTAAACCCTACTTTGGGCAGTTGTCTTAAGGGACATGTGAGCATAATAGAGCAAGTCACATAAATCCTAGTTTGGGCAGTTGTCTTAAGGGACATGCGAGCATAATAGAGCAAGTCGGCCTTGGACCCAAAATGGATGATCCAAATTCGATTGAGCGGCCCATATTCAGTGTTTGTAAGGAAAATCCATGTGATGGTTCGTTCATGAGCTAGTGATTTGATGGGACCCAATATGTTAAGGAAATGAGTTTTGGCCAAGTTTGAAAATGTTGCCTCCTATGAGTCTTTAGCTAACAAAGTCAAATAATGGCTTATATATGGTCTGGGTTTAGACCAGGAGTTGGTAAAAAGGTGGTGGTTACTCATATATGGTCTTGAATGGAATTCGACCTTGTTTAGTTCTTCTGACTTTATGGCGTTGGCTTCTACCTGACCCTTGAGGGGATTAGTGAAAAATTTGATCGATTGAGTGTGCTATTGATGATAAGTCATCTCACGTTATTTTCAGTATGTTTTTCAGTCATTTTAGTAGTGATTTGAGTCAATAAAGAGAAGTTTTAGAGAAGTTGCTCACGGTTTAAGGGACATTTTGTAATTTTTCCATATCGAGTCATGTATTTCAATTTATTTCCAAAACCAAGCAATTACATAGGTGTTTTTGAGTATTATATTGAAAAATCATGTAATTCGGCAAAGCAAGACACCTCATGAAGATATGGAAGACATGAAATGAAGATTCAAGAGGCCTCTGAAAACATTACAAGTTGGAGAAATTATGTCCCAAGTCCCAAGATCAATTTGAAAGAAGAAAACACTAAAAAAAACAAAGAAAAAGGCAAAAACGACACAGAGGGTCGAGGCCACGCACCCAGGTGTATATGTCCCAAGATCAATGATTCATTCAGAACTTGGCAGTTCAATATGAAGGCAAATGTTGTGAGTGAGTCTCTCCTTAACTAAATGACCCTTTGGATGAAGAAGTATAAATATAGCAATCTCCTTGATTCAATGTGAAAAATCAGGAAACAAAAGTGTAGAAGCTCAGGAAAGCACTTTTTGGGCTCAAGCAAGGACCAAGATCATGCAACAAGAGGATAAACAAGTTCTTTAATGACATCGGTTTCACAAAGTGCATCACTTAGTATGGTTATATGTGATAAGAGTTCTTGATAAAGGAATAATAATGTTGTGCCTTTATGTTGATGACTTGTTAATTACTAGAAGCAATGAAAAACTCATTCATGAATTCAAAAAGGATATGAAGAAAGAGTTTGAGATGACTGACTTAGGCTTATTAACATATTTTTTGGGAATACAATTTATGAGAACAAGTAGACAGATTATAATGCATCAAATCAGGCATGCCAGAGAAATATTGAAGAAGTTTGAGATGGAACACTAATAGTGCAGTGTCACATGTTGAACCCAGGTTGCAGCTCATCAAAGATACAAATGAGAAGGATATTAATCCTACATTATATAGGAAACTTATAGGATCATTAAGGTACTTGTCCAATACAAGACATGACTTAACTTACAATGTTAGTATAGTTAGCAGATTTATGGAAAGACAAAAATCATCACACCTAGTTGCTGCAAAGAGTGTCTTGAGGTACATCAGAGGTGCAAAATATATGCAATTTTATTTCAATCTGGGAACAAAGGTACATAAGATCGAAGAGGTCCAGAGGATCACAGAGGTACATAGGATCATGGTACAAAGGATCATTGATCCATACATCCATCTTGGGCCAAAGGGAAGAAATTCAAACTGATTGCTTACACATATGCTAATGATTTCTGCTCTTCCCCCATCACAAAACACTCGCGCCCTGCAGCCATGACGAAAATGCCCTTGCGCTAGTTAAGTAACGCAAGTGTTAAACTCTGCGTTACTTAACTAACGCTGCGTGAGTTAACTAACGCTACGTGTTGTCTTAAACAAGGCTGAACACCTCATTTCCTCATTTCCCATCTAAAATCTCAAAAAAAAACTTAAAAACCTCTCTCAAATCACCCAAAACCAAAATTCCTTCAAGTTCAAATCAAACAACACTCCAATAACAAGTAAGTTTTCATAATCAAACACCAATAACCTTTTATGTTTATATGTTAGATTTTTTTCTCTTAAATTAGAAATATTTTAGATTTAGGGTTTGTTTAAATTTTGGTTTTTTTGGCAAGAAATCATACAATGTTTACATGAAAATGACTTGTTTTGCTTAATTGTTTAGATGTTTGCATGTTTATGTTGTAGTTTTGAGTTTTAGAGAATTTTTTTAGATTTAGGGTTTCTTTAAATTTTGAATTTTTTTGCAAGAAATGACTATATTTACATGTAAATAACTTATATTGCTTAAATGTTTAGATGTTTGAATGTTTATGTTGTAGTTATGAGTTTTAGGGTTTATATATAATTTATACTCCAAGTGTTTGATGGAATGTTTGAATGAGTTTTTCATTGATTATTTTTAATTTCTTATTGTGTAGATTTTGAAACAATGGTCAGGTGGATCGACGTTCATGCACAATTCAACGGCGGAGAACCTCAGTTGAAGGTTCGGTGCCTTCGTGTAACGTTAAGAGGTCTCAAGGATGAACTGAATGAATTCAACCGAGGAGTCAACCCCGGAGACACAAGGGGGGTGGAATACATTCGGTATAAACGTTTAACGCTCGACGAGGGGAGAGTATCATTCAGTTGGGTGGAATTAACAAACGACGTAAACGTGACGAGCATGCTTTGGGAGCACAACATGTTCTAGTGGATCGATATGCGGGTAACGTTGCTGAGATCAACTAAAGATATTATCAACAGTCTGATTCCACTAGAAGATCGTGATTGGGTAGGGAAATGCACCTTCCAACTAAAACAATTGTCTTCCTCTGAATGGGGTAATTCAAACTTGTTAAACGCCAGGACTCCAGCATTCGACCGACATTTCTACTGTTCCATTCAAAAGATTAAATTCTTGTTAGATTGGTTTAAATGAAGTTATTGAAGTGTCGAGGAATGCACCTCATTCTTTTGACACTTGAATACTGTCATTTAAACCAAGAATAACAAGAATTTAATCACTTGAATGGAACAGTAGAAATGTCGGTCGAATGTTGGAGTCATGCTGCTTAGCAAGTTTGAATTTACCTCATTCAGGGGTAAGATAATTGTTGTAGTTGGAAGGTGTATTTCCGAATGTAATGTAATGTAATGAATTTACCACTTTTCGAATTTATTTATTCATTACGCAACTTTTATTTGAATTCACGTTGGACTTAATTATTGTTTATTCGAATACGCAATTTTTAATCGAAATATGCGACTTTAATCAAAATTATTCAATACGCGACTTCGCTTCAAATTTAATCAATACGCAATTTCGCTTCAAATTTAATCTAATCAATACACAAATTTAATCAATACACAATTTCGCTTCAAATTTATTGAAAATCTTCAACTTTATTCAATAACCAAATTATTCAATAACAAAATGTTTCAAGATTATTCAAGATTATTACAAGCCATTACATTATTTAATCATTTCCCTCATCGTCGATTAATCAACTTTATTCGAATTCACACTGAGTTTAATTAGCACTTTTTCATTTTTCTTAATACGCAACTTTATTCGAATTTATTCAATACGCAATTTTTACTCTAATTCATGCTGAATTTATTCACCCTGAGTTAAGTGGCGCATAGTGGCTACTTTTTTTTAATTTATTTACTATATTCAAATTATTTTATTTACTTTATTCTAAATTATTTTATTTACTTTATTCTAAATTATTTGTTCACTTTATTCTAAATTATTTATTTTCTAAATTATTTGTTCACTTTATTTTAAATTATTTATATGCTATATTCTAATTTATTTATGCAGTTAAAATAAATTCAAAATTAGAAAATAAATTTGATTTTATTTATTCAATATTTATTTATTCAATACATAATCATAAACATAAAATAAATGCAAATATAAATAGAAATAAAAAAATAAAATTAATAAATATAACTCTCGTTTTATTAATATTATTCATACATTACAATAGATGATACATATAATTTATTTGAATTCAGTAATCTACTTATTTTCTTTTTACCCTCTTGGGATAAAAAGTTATTTTTACCCTCTTGGGTATATAGCAATAGCTCTTGGGAAAAATAGTGATCAGTCATGTTGGGGAAAAAGACATCAAGATCCCTTGAGGTAAATTTAAATTCGGTTCCTTTTATACCCCATGATGATTCTTTTTACCCACGGTAAAAAGATTTTGGGAGTAAAAGGAAGCAAACCTAATTTTACCTCAAGGGATGATGTCTTTTTTCCCAACCCGACTAACCACTATTTCCCCCAACAGCTATTACTATATACCTAAAGGGGTAAAAAGAGCCTAGAGACTATAGAAGAAAAAAAGAAGAAGAGAAAGAGGGGGAGAGAGTGGGAGGAGAGTGACAATATCATGTCGCAGAAGGGACTAACTTATTCCAATGTGAGTAAGGTTTTGGACCAACTTAAAACCTTTAAAACATAAGGAACCGACTTAAAACTTTTAAAACATAAGGAATCAAATATGCAATTAAGCCTTGATTTTCATCATACAATGCAGAATATGTAGTTGCATCACTTTGTGCATGTCAAGCAGTTTGGCTGATGAACTTATTGATGAAGGCAACATTGAAATTGTAAAACAGTGACTCTAAAGATTAAAGACACCTCAACTATTAACTTAGCTAAAAATCCCATTGCATATGAAAATGAAATTTCATGAGAGAGCAAGTATGCAAAGGAAAAATAAAATTGGAACATTGCAAAAGGGAAGAGGAAATTGCATATGTGCTAACTAAATTTGTTACTGTGCAAGTGTTTCAAAAGTTAAGAGATCAAATGATAATGGAAATTTTGGCTAACTTGAATTAAGGTGATACGTTGAGAGCTAATTCAATTTAGATTAGTCAATATAATAAGCTGCTTGCATCACAAGTAAGTGTAGATAGAGTTGAAAACTACTTCATCCGTTTTAAAAGAAGTGTCGTTTTAGCCAATTACACACAGATTAAGGAATGGAATAAAGTAGTCAAATGTCATAGCAATTTTACCAAATTATCTTAAACTACTATTGGTTTGTTTTTCATTAAAGAAAAAATAATACTTTTGAAGTAGTGTAACATAGTATTAATTGAAAGGTGCAATTGAAAAGAAAAAGTTATTATTGCATTGAAAACTGAAGTGACATTCATTTTAAAACAATTTTTTTGGTTAAAATGACACTCATTTTGAAACGGAGGGAGTATTTATTATAGACAATTAGTTAGTTTTATTAGTTAGTTAGTTGTTTGTTGAACAATACAACTATATCATATGATGTATAGATAGCTAATTAAAATGTGAATAAAGTAGTGAAGTGCATTTGATTGATATTATCAATATAAAATACTCTTTCCTCTATCTCTTCCTCTCTCTAAATCATTTTCTCCTTTATCTTATTCTTCTCTGATACGAATATAGAGAAACAAATAGAACTATAGAAGTGTGTATGTGTGAACAAGAACTGATTAAAAGTTTTAAGTTCCAACAAAAATCACAACCTTCAAGCAACAATATTCTCTTGAATTTTTAAAATTCATGTCATGACTTTGAATTTAAAAACAAAAATATAAATGGTTTCAATCTTTTCTTATATTTATATTTGCTTACCTCTATAACACGGAACTGGTCTAAAAGACAAAGGAGCCTGCCAAAGTAAATCAATGTAGTCTTTCGTCACTACATATAAACACCTTTTACTTCTTTCATTTTTATTAAGAAAAATTTGTAGTATGTGTTCATTTTATATATAAATGTACCTAAAATACCTTTTGTATCTGTATGTAGTAAATTATGTTTTTCATAAACTAAGATATACTTAGTGATATTAATCAGGTATTTATTTTAAAAAAAGAACAATACATTTGTTTAGTAATTTAAAAACAAGTTTATATTTAAGAACAAGTTTAGTATTTTTGTTTTTCTTTTGGTGGAGGCAACCTTTGGTTTTTTGGTGCCATGTTCTTTTTTCTTTTTTTTTGTACAATTGGTGCCATGTTCTTGTAAAAGATATTATGTGATTCATCATTATTAGCATACCTTATGCGGGGTGAGTCACTGTCCGTTTGAGCAATATATTCCATTTTTATTTGTCAAAAAAAAATATTTAAGAACAAATTTTTAATCAAAGTAGTACTTATATTTTAATTTTTTTTGGATAACAATTAACAAGTAGTACTTATATTTAGAAGCAGAGTGAATAACAACGAAGGTACTTTCCTCAAAAAAAACAAGGAAGGTACTATAACGTGATGGTGATTTTTAAGAAGTTTTTAATTGCGGTAGTCAGTCCGGCAATTTCTTTTGTTATAAAAGGCCCAAATATTGATTAACCAAAGACGATTTCAATACAGATTAATAGCATTTAATTATATATAAATTTGTCGTCATGGAAACAACAATGAGGCCTTGAAGGTCTCCCCTTCACCCCTTGTATAAAATAACAGAAACAACAATAACAAAAATCCTTCCTTCAAAAAAAAAAAACAATAACAAAAATCCAAACATGCCATGAAGTGAGGTATTGTTGAAAGGGAAATAATGGAGCAATTTTCTCATGGATACAATACCAAATAAAAATGTTTGGATACATACAAATAAAAAATTTGAAAGAAAAAATAATTTGGTTACATCATGTAATCATTTATTTATATTTTTATTTCATTACGTGTATAATCAAATATTTTTATTTAAAGTTATGCTAGTATTTATCAAAATAAGATAATACGATTGAGTTAAGTAGTTCAACTTATTTGAAATAAGAAATAAGGAATAAAAGATTTTGAGTTCAAACCGAAACGAGTGAGTAAATATTAATCCATCAACAAATTGCTAAAATTTATCATCCATGTATAATAAATGAATCCTGCATTTTTTTTGGTCTAAGATTATTTCTCACTTAGTATACAAAACCAATTTTTATTAACTCCTTTGAAAAAAAAATATTATTAACTTTTTTTAACAATGTTCTTATTAATACAGGGTCATGTTAACTTATACCATTAAAAAGCTATAAAAAAAAATTAAAAAAATAAGTTTTATATTTAGAAGACATTTTGCTCAAAACAAAGAAGTATTTTCGAATGTTCAATAGTTAGTTGTTTACTATTTTTAGACTAAATGTAACTTGATTTGTGATATTGAAAATGATTTTAATTTGAATTATTCAATAATATCATTTTAGTATTTATTGAAATCTAATACAAAATACATTTATGCATGTCTACAAGTAATAATATATCTAATTTGATGCTTATATTGTCAAAAAATTGAAAGAAACAAAAAAACCGCACGGGTCAGCGGTCTAGTTATAAGTAAAAAAGACTAATTTTTGTCATACTTAATTATATTATTTCAAAATATCATCTTTTTAAAGTGAAATTAAATACAAACATCTAATTTGTTCTCCCTCTCATTTTCTCGATAACAAATAATCAATGAAAATTGTTTATTCCCATGAAACTAATTACAAGGAGGACATCACAAACTATACTTCAAATTATCATGTGGGAGAATGTTAACTTATGCCCTTAAGACATAAGTTAATAATGAGTCAAAAGTAGAAATATTTTGTTTTAATTAATGCATTTAATTTAGTTTTTTTACTTTTAATTAATTAAATGCACAAAATTTAAGAAAAAGTTTATACTTTTGGGTTGCTTAACATGTGTCATACGAACACAAGTTAACATAACCCAAATTATATCCGAAACTAAATAACTAAGGACACCAGTTAAGATGATTCAAATTTTATACGGAACTAAATAAATAAAATGCAGGGACTAGATTTATGAACATTTCCCAAAGATGTCGGCCACATGGTTAAAGTAGTTCAAGTGTGAAAACAAAGAGACAAATAAAAATCAATAATGGAC
>Ga0315914_1002136_pt1 | contig 30301 bp, 13 predicted proteins | sample MpolenodulesMG_FD_203920 | JGI IMG/M metagenome (GOLD analysis project Ga0315914, IMG submission 203920) | Medicago polymorpha root nodule microbial communities from Los Angeles, California, United States - elongated nodules | ecosystem: Host-associated > Plants > Roots > Nodule | place: USA...
TATATTTGCTTTTATTTTCTAATTTTGTATTTAATGAATAAATATTAATTTAGTTCATTTCCTTTTATTTATATTTGTATTTATTTAATGACTAAAATCGAATCAATATTTATAGTTCATAAATAAATTAGAATAAAGTAAATACGTAAATAAATTAATTTTAATAAAGTAAATAAATTAGAATAAAATAAACAAATAATTTAGCAAAATAAATAAATTAGAATAAAGTGAACAAAGAAATTAGAAAATAAGTAAATTAGAATAAAGTGAAAAAATAAATTAGAATAAAGTAAATATAATAATTTGAATATAGTAAATAAATTTAAAAAAAGTGAGTTAAGTTACTATGTGTGACTTAAGTCACGCAGCGAAACTTAAATGGCGCAATGTTTTACACTTGTATTAGTTAACTAACGCATGGTTAGTTTGAGTATTTCAGTTGGGTGCGAGCGAAACTTGCTGGGTAAAGAGCAGAAATCATAATATAAACGGGTTTTTATATCGTATCGTCAGAGTTTGATTTCAATTTTAAGAATGATTATGAGTCTCTCTCTGACCTTGTATAAACACACGTCTTCTTTAATCTAATTTTTATATTTTATGAAGAAAAAAAAGAAGTTAAATCTCTATACAAAAACTTAAATGTTGGAAGATGTCGATGAATCTTCCATCATGAAATATCATCAACCGATTTTCGAATGATACCCTAAATATAAATGGATCTTGTGGGCTGATTTTATCTTGCTAAAAAAATTTCAGTTTCAATCACAACCTAAATATAAATGGATCTTGTGGGTTGATTTTATTTTGCTAAACAAATTTTAGTTTCAATCACTATAGTTAAGGTAAACCTCTAAAGTCAAATAGCACTTTAAAAGATGCTTACAAAAATCTTACAAAAACCTTTGTGAAATATGTAGATGCTATATTTAAGTCGGATCTTATCTTTCTTTTGTTTATGAGAATTAACGCGGATGCATTGCTTTTAGATTTTTAAAATAAATAAGAGTAAAGCATAACCAAAAACAAAACGTAATCAAACGGTTCATGTTCATTCGCTGAATTTCAACGCTCATTATCTCATATTTTTGCTCTTTTTCCTATAGATACATGAAATGGCAATACCAATTAAAAATTGAACAAAACTTAGGTACAATTCTTGAGGTGCTTTTCGTATGGTTCTTAACTAAAAATACAATTTTTTTGGAGATAACAAACTTTGAGAGAATTATGGATTTAAGGAAATCATGATGAATTTAGTTAAGAACCATATGAAAAACACCTAAGAAATTATACCTAAGTTTTTTCCTTAAAAATTTACACATAAGTGGATGAATCCATGTTCAAACGCCAACAATTTCGACAATTATATTAGGATTTGTGGACAAATAGGATCTTTTCCTATTTATCCAGGTTTGTAATCTTTAGTTTATTAGTATTACGTAGTATTAACATCTTATTATTAGTTCGTGTTGGAAAAAAGTAGAGACTACTCTTATTAAAAATAAAAAAAAAGATATAACCATTTTATAAAGTAGATATTTTTTCCACCTGTGTAAATAAAAAGGAAAATCGAAACATGCAACTCACGACACAATAACAATGGCTGAAAAATTTCTATCAAAATAAATTAACAACAAAAATTTAAATATCGTCTTAAATGAGAGAATAAAACTCACGAGTCATTCTAGTTCAAGTAAAACCCCACTTCAAAGGAAATATTTGTTGGTCCAGTTTCCATGTATGTGATCTGTTGATGCAGTGTAGAAGCCATTTAAATATATACACACACTTTATTTTAGATTTCTTAGCCCGACCTTCTTGTAACATTGAAACGTGTAAAAAATTTAAACCTTTCGCATGACATAATTTATATCGTTAGCAGTTTCTACTGAAATTGAGTGCTTTCTTTTCATTAACGATTACCAATAAAAAAGAACTAAAAAATGTTGTGGTGTGAATGCATAATTCCATATTTCTATCATGGAGTTAAAATTTTGTATTGCTATTGTGTTTTTTTGTTTGTTTTTTAAATATATGTGTTGTTATTGATTTCATGGTGTTATTTATGTCACATAATATCAAGAATTATTTAAATAGTATTTTTTAACATCAACCTTTATATCCTTTCATCTAAATATGTATTTGGTTTTTGGTGATAGTTATGAGAATAAAGTGAAATTGTATTTCCTACCTTCGTTACAAACACACAAACACATGCGCGCGCGCACACACACATATTATATATAATAATAATAATAATTTGCACCTCTTAAGCCTCGGTCCTTGCTATGCTACTGAGCATACACCAATCACCGTCCTCACAACCAAGCCCAAATATGGTATTCAAATATGTTTAAAGCCTTTAGATCCATAAGATTTACAAGATAAAGTGATCATTGTAGTTGTAAATTGTTTTGGAGCGGCTTTGCACATCTTGTTCAATTTGCTCTCGTGACCAATAAAATTTTGCTTGTAAAAAAAAATAAAAATATTTGTCTTAATTATTTTGGTCAACTTCTAATAAACTCAAATTGTTGGAACTTTTGTTAACGGAAACATGGGAAAAAAGTCTGGATGCCAAGTGAAGCTTATAAAATAATAATAATAATGATAATAATATTGGTAATAAAATAATAATAATAATAATAATAATAACAACAACAACAACAATAATAACAACAATAACAACAATAATAACAACAACAACAATAATAATAATAATAATAATAATAATAATAATAATATATAGAGTCTGTATTATTACACACTAATTAATAATAATAATATAGAGTCTTCAGACCGAAGCTACTGCAGCTACTTTTGCCTTCCACTTCCTCATCCACCGAGTAAAACAAACCACATACTCAATCAACACCAATAGCAAGCCGCAAACTCCGGCAAATCCGAATACGAAATACCAGACCTTCGGCGACGGGCAGGTCGATGGTGATGCTGAAGATGGTGGGGTATAAGTTGACCTCACCATCGGGTCAGCAATGACCCCGGTGATGACGATCAACATGAACAAAATGCAAATCTGCAACTGAGGCATCACTACAAATGAAGAAGAAAAAAACAAAAAAAAGAGGATAAATCAACAAGGTAATTAAAACCGAATCGAATATTAAAATGGCATAATCAAACTATACTTTATATTACAATTTAAAACACTATACAACCTGATTTCAAAAACCCTAATTTCTTCCCCTCTCTCCCCCTATCTCTTTTGTGAGCCGTTAGCTAAAACCCTAATTTCTCCTTCTCTTTTATTTAAATAAGTGATTTTCACATCAAATTAGGTTTTTCTTTCGTGATTTCGTCGTCTTGGTGCGACGTTGTTTTGTTTGTCGTCTTTGTGCGACGTTTGTCTTTTCCCTCTTGTTCAGGTGTTTGTTCAGAGATTGTCAAATCAGCTTCGATCCAGTGCAGATCCAACCAATGACGTTGGCGTCATCAATATTGCAGATCCGGAGGCATGACTATTCCTGAGATTTTAATATAGTCATATTTGTAGGTTTATGTACTTTGCCGTTTTATGCTATTAACATAGATGATGTGAGTTTGTTCACAGATTCATCCTTTTTGTTCTTAGCAAAATTTATATTGCATCGATATACTCTATCAATTTGAATGAATGAATGTCGTTTGTTTTTTTGTCAAAAAAAAAAAAACACTATACAACCTTTATTCAAAAAAAAAACACTATACAACCTAATCATGAAATGTTTTAAAAATCGGATAGGTGAGACCTCTAAATCATGATTTAATTAATTTAATGTCCAACCACTATTGAATTGGTCAACAAATAAAAAACTTTAAAAAGAATTAAGCAACCAAAAAATGTAAAAACTGAAAATTGGTTGAATGAACCAATATATATATATATTATTTTATATTAATTAGTGCGTAATGTCTTGATATTTAATTACTTACTTTATTATTATTGTTGTTGTTACTTCTTTATTTATAAATGTGTGTTTTATTTTGTAAAAAAAAGTGTGTTTTGTGATAAATTTCTTAAACGTAATTATGGGACATGAAAATATTTTCTTTTGATATTGGTTTGTAGAATAAAAAATATTTTGGAGTAAAACTTATTTTAATTAGATTCAATATCTGATTGTATTTTTTTAATGATTGTAATTTTAATCGTAATCCTAGTATAGAGTATCTTTGCAAATATTTTAGTCCTAAAATTTTCCTTTTTAATCATTTGAATTCAAGGGTATTATTGCAGAGATGACTATAATGTAAATATACACGTTCATCCTATCGACCTTCATCATCACGCCATTGCCGACTCGATGGTGAAATCCACTATCCTCCGCCGGCTTCGAGTGTGCCAGCAACGTCATTGATCGAAAAATACATAATTTATTTTTTACATTTTAAACATGGTAAATAGATTTTGCACATACGCGCATGCGTACACACACATATAAGTTTTTCAACAAAAATCATATTCACGTGTTAAATAAAGATAAGATGCAAACATGCCTCAAAATTAAAATGAGTCAATTTTTTATTGACTATATAGTATGAATAATAACTGAACTGTAAAGAAGCTTCTACGACATTATAAAGAATCGTATGAACTTCTCTTAATTGAAAAATGAATTTGGACACAAATTTGGATGTGAAAAGTGAGTTTGGACGTGTAAAAATCTTTTCAATATTTTTGGGTCTTGTTAACATTTTAACTGTTGCTAATACTTTGAATCCAAATGTAGCAATTTTCGATTGAAAAAACACAAACCTTGACTTTAAAGAAATTATATGCACGACCTTTAACACAATTTTTTTATTATGAATTTATTAATATGAGTCCTTAGGACACACATGTTAGCATTTGTCAATTTTTTTTCTTTTTTAAATGGTCGCTTTCTCATAATCGTTCGGAATGTATAATTCAAAAAATAAAAGTATAATTTTAAAATTCGGAAAGAGCAGTAAATTTGACAAAAAATAATAATAATTTGGGGGTGTGGGATACATGTGCAAGAAAAGAATTTCGCTTTTTTTTATGGGCCCAAATCAGAGTGATCCATCAAGTGTTTGTTACCATATATCATCATATTCATACCAATGCATAGTAAAAATTGATTGTTTCTTTTCCCACCCTCCACACCTACTTTGAATTATATAATATAAAATACCGGGCATTGAAGGGTGTTTTATCGAGTTTTTACACCTTTCGGGTTGTATAATCCAAAATGGTGTACGATGCTCAAGAATCTAATAGGACGGGATAAGTAAAACTGTCAGATAGATCTTCAGTTCATTACCCTACCTACTTATGTATATATGTTGATTGTATCCATCATTTGATTAATAAAATACGATTCTTAATTATATCCTCTATATGATATAACGACCCCTTCTAGCCTAACAAGCATTTTTTTTGTCATCAATCATGTCATCATCTACTGAAAAATTGTGGATAATTTCCTATGAGAAGAATATCATCAACGTATATCATAAATTAAGCAACAATGTCTCCAATAAAAATAGTGAATAAAGAAGTAAAATTGGTTGTGACAAAGCAATATCACCCTTATGTGACAATTGTTTCATGAATTCTCAGTTGTTTTGTTGTAAACAAGCCTCTCATCAATATATGACACATAACATAACCATCATTATAAATGTAACTCAGATAAATTGTAATGATGGCTACTAATACTACTCAAATTTATATTTATATACAAACCATGCCAAAAAGACAATTATTCAAGCTAGCCAAAGCATTTCAAAAGGTACAGTACTTTAAGTGATTTATTTTTTTCATATGTATACAAACCCAAAGTAATTATTAATAATCATATCATATCAGATCAATGCCTAGACTTGGAAGGTTGCATTCCCTTGACTACAGTAACCGGGCAAGAAGCATTTGTCACCACATGCTTGCTAACACTGCCTAACAACACACTGAAAGAAGAAGAAAAAAATCAAATGTTTAAACAATCTCTTTGAATCAAATGAAACACAAAATCTTCAAAAAGCTTAAAATTAATTTACTGAAGGATAAACTATAGTACCTTTTAATGGTACCTAAACCCCTGCTTCCAATAACCAATGAGTCCAGATGAAGATCTTCCACAGCATTGCACAATTTCTCCCTTGGATCTCCCCAGTACACCTTTGCCACTACCTTTGCCTGCTTCAAAACACCAACAAAAACACATAAAAAATCTACCACATATGTGTTAACTACACCATACTTTCCTATGAAGCATCGACATTTTAAATTTAAGGCATAATCAATATCCGACACGTGTCAATAATTTGACACCGATACTAGTAGTTACATTTAAAATAAATTCTTGAGTTATCATCAGTGTCAATGTAGTGTCTGATGTCTATATTTACGTCGGTGCTTCATAGATACTTTCTCACACTTATTTCTTATAGTAAAAACACAAAAATAACACTACAAAAAACAACATAAATACCCCTTTGGTTTTTGAAGCAGTTTCAAGAATATCTATGACTTCAGGATCCTTAGCAATCCCATATTGCTTTGTAAAGTTTATCTCCCTTAATTCCTCTAGAGGCACCAAAGCTGCAAACCATCAACAAAACAAAACAAACAAAAAATTATCATGCTGCATAAGCACAGCTTTATCATTTCCTAACATATAGTATGTGCTAAGCAAGGTTTAAAAACAAAAATCCATGATTGCAATCTGGGCTGCTATATCAAGATTTTTTGTGTCTCGACGACGACCATAAATGAGATTTTTTCAGCCAAGATTTTAAATAGCAGTCGCAGTAATTGTTGCAATTCTTAATAACTAAAGAAAACCACGGTCAATTATAGTCGATTTTGCCTCAATTATTGTCGTAGAGACATTGAAACCCTGATGCCGCGGCCCAGTCCAGACCACAGTTGTATTTAACCGCGATTCTTTGAATTATCATAGACTGTGATGCAACACCTGCTGTTATTTTAAAGCATGGACTGTTATCTATAAAAGAAAGAGAATGGAAGAGACACTAACGTGATCCAGTATCTTCAAAAAGCTCCTTTCTGGTATGAGCAGCTGAGGGAGGCTGAACATTGAGCATGATGATTTGATCATTTTTGTTGATCAGATTATCAACAGCCCATCTAAGTGCTAATTTGCTTGTAGGAGAGAAGTCCATAGCTACTCCAACTATGTTTGCTTTTGCCATCTTTTACTGATGCTGACAATAGTTTGAGACTAATATCCTTTTTATAGGTGGTGTTTGATTCAAAATAATTGTTTGGTTATTTTAGGAATTAACAGAGAAGAATGTTCAGGAAAGTGGTAGAAAAGGAGGGAAAAGGAATTTGTCAAAGTTTGTTTTGTTCCTTGGAGATAAGTGAAATGAATTTGTAACAATAATAACAAAGGAGGTAACATGGTGTGGAATATAGCATAAATAAAGGTAAAAGGCATGAAGAAAGTTAAACTTGTTTTCCTTGTAAAGAAACGAAAAATATATTGATACAGCCATCATATAGGTGTATGTCATTGTCATGGATGCCATGTCATGTCTTGTCTTCCAATCCAACTGTCTTTTATGTTTAGCTTCGAAGTGCTTGTATTCATTTGTTAATTGAAATAATGACATTGCTAGAAAAGAACAAAGAATAAGATTGTTCTTGAAATCACTATTATTCTCTAATTAATTAAATCAATAATCACAGATGTAAAGAATAAATAGGTGAAAGAATCCTTATGCAGCTATGCTTCTAAATTCTAATTTGTAAGGGTTTCTTTTATTGTTTTTATTAAGAATTGAAAAGCTATAAAAAATCTCTATAAAACTGGCTTCTTATTATTTATACCTGTAATATTGATATGTGTTATTTGATTTTGTCCCACATACATACATGCATACATATATCTATTTAATAGTTGTACCTATTCTATTGAATATTTTGGGCAATAGAAAGTAATGATTATTCTAAATTTTTGTATTTTAAATCAAGTGTTTGATAGCATCTTATCATGGAGCTTTCAAGGAATATAATTATGGTAATGCTAATTTATGTTTGATTCTTTAATCAAGTTGTAAGAACCAAAATTACTCTTTCTGATAAATTCTATGAAAAGCATCAAATTTTAGATTACAATGTTTATATTATTCCAATAAATCTTGCGCAGGTGGATTTATTGCTTCATCTAAAATTAAAAAAATTGTTTGCTTCAAAACAAAATAACAAGTTTGGCGACTGAGTTGAACTTAAAAATCAAAATTCAATTCCACCTGCAAGATGTAATGTAGAAAATCAAAGGTGTGGAAATATATGACCAACAAAGACTTTCTTGAAGAATATAACCTGTGTGCTAATGTATTAGGAGTTAATTTAACAAAAGAATTTCAATCAGGACTTGTATATAGAAAAATAAAAAAGAAAATATCTGTCTTAAAAATAACTTTTCACATAAGTTGAAATAAATTTTGAGAAGTATTAGCTACATACTTTCTAAAAACTTAGTCCACGAGTCTATAATTGAGTGAAATTTACATGTATCGAACTAAATAAGTAAGCCTCATTACCTATTTAGTGTGACCCATTTTTAAAGTGGTATAATTCATATGAATTTCATCGAATTATAAACTGTTGGAGAGTGCGTTGTTAACACTTTTGATAAGCTTTTCGCCTGCATTTTTAAGCTTTTCATTTAATTTTTCTATATTTATAAACTCGTACATGTTTTTTTCCCAAAGTATTATGAATAAAATACTTACAATTAAGAATTTCAAGTCAATCAAAAACTCATTCAATTTGGTCTACTGTAGCTAGTCAAAGGAAGACTGTAGATGAAGGCCGTGATAAAAACATCAAAATCTCTTAAAATTACAATATACACTTTTATAATAAATAGATAAATAATAGCTCAATAATAGTCTTATACAGGTGCAGTAGAAAGTAGAAAATCAGGCTGTTTTCTCTGTAGCAGTATCCCACAAAAGGGGCACAACGGTTTTGAGGATACTGCTTGAGAGGAAGATCCATCTGAAGAGTCTGAATCTAGACTAGATGAAGACATTCTAAAAAGTGCTTCTGGTGCCAATCTAAACACATATCTGTGGCAACATACACAAAACCATAGGGGGCTACTAGGGCAAACCTCCATAGATACAGCACATCTCAATAACTTGTGACGTTTAACATTACCACTCGTGCACTTTTCACTTTGACAAAAACCAAACTCTGGGGAATCGAATGGAACAGGTGCTGAACAATAACTGCATGACTCCACTGTTGAACATCTCTTAGTCACAAACCTGTTATTTAAGAGAATACAAAATAAACTGTGATTAGCGTATATTTTACGTTCTGAACTGAATCAAAACATATTATGACTTAATGCTTCATGTATAGAAACAAGTTCACATTTGTTACTCCGCAAATTCATGTAAGCAGATTTACTAATCTATTCCGACCTCAAGTCTGCAATACCACATTTTGGGTCTTGTGTAAAAGGTGCCTTGGAACAAAGGCAATGTTACAAAATTATCACAATACCTTTTTTCATGAGTAACTTTTGATACAATGAATTTCAACTGGTCGCGTATGTGTTTCTGATTTAAAGCAACCCATTGTTCCATCTGTGCTAATCCAACAGGATACCAACGGCCAGGTTGGGATGGAGGTTCTTCCGGATGAGACATGGCAGTTTTGACAGCAGAGAAACTAAAACCGATGTGCCTTTCACGAAGCTCTCTTTCACTGACTAAAAGAATTTCTATCCACTTTATCATTTGCTCTTCAATGACAGGACATACCACTTCTATGTTTTGAACTTTGCTGTTTATTCTGGTTATCTGATCAGCATCCAGCTGTGCTAACATTACACGTCTACACATTATATTGAGCAAGTGTAGCAGCCGAGAAGGAATGTCTGACAACCTTGAAATGACACGTGATAACACTTCTTCAGGAGGAAGATTCATATGAGCTCCCAGAAATGATAACGAGAGCCATTTGATCACTAAATGTTCTACATATTTTGACTTGTTATCCTTGAAAGCCAATAATGCTGCAATTATATCCCAAAAAACCAGAGGCTTATCAATACATTGATACTGGTTTAAAGACCATATGACATTGGCTCCTCAATAAGTTAATTCTTTCTCTGGAAAACTAGGAAGTTCGTCAATGTAACGTGAAAATGAAGATTTCAACCAATCATCCACTTGTAGCCCACCAATCCAGAAGTATTCAATAGCTGCCTTCAGAATCCTGTCCAAATTTGTCAAATTTTAATTCAGAAAATCTCTATTTAGAAAAAATGCAAGGTACAAAAATAAAAATAAAATATTGTCTAAGGAGTGTAAACAAAAGCTCCCCAGTTCTGTTTCTAGTTTCAACTTTCAAAAATAATTCAACCCATAAGGACACAAATCTGTAGCCACGAAATTGTGTTTATACCTTCCTTCATACATTCGATTCAGTTTATCAACATCAAAGCAATGAACCTGCAATAAACAATCAATAAATAGTAAGGTAACAATCAAACATCTATGAACAACATTTATCATTGGGAAGATCATTGAATAAAAAGATGTGATGTAGGAAGTTACTATGAGAAATAAATATTTGTGATTCAGACAACAAATTAAGAACAGAGACCTGAATCCCATCATATTATGGTCCTTATATTTAAAATCTCAATATGAAACTGACATGGTTTGAGCATATCTAGGCAGCGCTCGTGCAAAATCCAGCCACGCAGTAAATTATCCTACCAACATTTGAGCAATCAATCAAGAAACATAAAGATATCTTCAAATATTCATAGGAAGCACTAGAAAAAGTTTAATGGACATCTTCGAAACCATATGGAAAAATGGAAGATGGACATTCAACATTATGCTTGATGTTTAATTTAATTAGCTAATCTTGCTATTGAACTCTTTAGTTAAGATATAAACAGAAAATTAATTATTGTAGATAATTTATTTCCGCAGTATGGAAACCAGTCCTGAAAGCAGCTTATATTTTCTCAGTTCTAGAAGTTTAGGCAGATTCATCACTTTTTGGAAGCTTGCATGCATAGAAAATTAAGAGGATCAGTTAAATATAACTTAAAAAATGGTATAGGAAATGACACTCTAAACTGCAAATATTCAAGCAATTACTTGAATGGCCCAATTGTAATCCGTGATTAAAACAGTTACGGCGTCAAGTTTATTTACCTAGAGAAATGAAAATACAGAATGTAATTGGTGGAAGATAGAAAACTTGATGTGGATTATGGAATGTATTTATGTCCATATAATTATAACTTTGTTTGCATTTAGTTATAAATTTAATTAATGATACTCAGTAGAAAATTGACCGAGTAACTTGAGGGAAAATAAAACCTGGCTACAGCTGCACAAAAACCTTCCACCAAATGCCCAAGCTAAACCGGTAAACTGAAGGATATGAAAATGCAGAAATCAATAGAGGAATACAACCTCAAGTCTTCAACGAACTCCAAAAAAAGAGGGGATACACTTACAGCATAATAATGTGCATCGTATGACCCAAGCTTATCAAATTCCCTAGAAGATATGTCGCATATCCATATCTCAATGGAACCAGAAACTTTACCTATGGCTAAAAGCATCTTGGGGGGATATTGAACATGCACAATTACTGAAAGTACCGAAACTGGGACAGCATTGACAGTTATAACTTAATTAGGAATTAAAGAGTTGCATAAATAAAGGAATTATTCGCAAAGAAGGGATAGAAATGAAAAGAAATGCAAAAATTAAGTGGGATGTACCTCCTCCAATAACAAGAAGGAAGTTTGATCAACTTCTGATAATTTCAGCAATTTGTCATTGTCGCCCAACCAAACCTTCACACTACAAAGCACATGTATTTTTCAGCTTAGATCTAATAATAGGTGAAAAAAGAAATAATATCATAAAAATTTAACCTAATCAGAAGTGAGTGAAGTGAGGATCAAATCTTTGACCACTTAGTACACAAGATTATTAGTTTCACAACCAAAAGTAGTGCATCTTATACACACCTTGGGTATTTGTATCCAACAATTACCTCATGAATGAAAACAATGCACTCATGAAATTCATAATAACACAATTTCCTGAGCATAGCCAACTCACCTCCCATCAGAGCTTCCGGTAGCTAGTATTATTAGAGGATTTGAAAGCAAACAACAGCCAACTCATTGTTGTGATCCATGAATTGTGTGCCTGAAGAAAACCAACGAACTTCACAGCAGTCGGGGCTTTTCTCTCGTCAATAGTATAGCAATCTGGTTGCTGAAATCTCCAAAAAGAAATTTTACCAGACTTCCCTCCGACAGCAAGAAGACTGACAGAAGCACTTGTATTAGGATCAGGATAAAATGCAGATGCTACACGCAGCAAGGGAGACCATGAAACGACAAGTGAATATAGCATTGCACTACAGGAAGCATATTCATCAGCGCTTATTAGTGGCGACAATTGATTCTCAGGCAAATTTTTCGACTGTTCGTCATTAGATGTGATAGAATCTGCTTGACCTGAAGCATTTTTCAGCAGACACGGTCTAATGCTAGGAACCTAAAAACCAAATAAACACAAATAATGGTGATCTTAGAAGCAACTTAAAAACAATCATTTCATATAGAACTTAACCATGGTTTTCAAGAGAGCAATACCATACTGGTTTAAGTGCTACTAACTGTAGATAAAACTTAGTTGACACCAAGTTGTGCATTTTACTTTTCATGAAACAGGTGAGAAACTACAAAGGATTTGTTTAATATTTAACTTCAATGGAAAAACTAAACACATTTATCTTTAGTTCACGCACACTTTGTTTATCTCCCTTAAAACAGTTTATTACATGTTTATATGTTTATCCAAATCCAAATTCAAATTTTTCTGAGATCTTTACTACTCTATCTACCTATATGGCCCTGTTTGAATAAACAACTTAATTTGTGCGAAGAAGAAGAAGAAGAAGATTCAATTTTTTCAGTGTGTTCGCGCTCGCTACGATGAAAAAACGAGGAAACAAAACAACAAGGACCGCATAGCGCAGTGGATTAGCGCGTCTGACTTCGGATCAGAAGGTCGTGGGTTCGACTCCCACTGTGGTCGTTTTTTGCTTTATTATATTTGAAATACACATTGAAGGGGAAGTTGGTCCTCACCTAACTGTATACGATCCATTCCTAGTTCCCACTTCCCACACACTTAATGAAGAAGCATAAAATGCAATGCTGGTCCATGTCCAATTAAAATTGTTTATTAGTCATCTTAGTGGATAACAACCAATTCATAATTACAAATATACTTCATTTCATTGAATATCAAAGCTCTCAAATAAATTATTACATATAACGCAGTCAAATATACTCTCCATCAATTCTAAATTAAACATCAATGTAACATTACCTAACTCCACTTACTAACAAAGCTTGATTATACCAAATTTTGAAGTAAATCAAAGGGAATTATTACAAAACATAATTTCCTTGGATATAAATTGTCATATATTGCCAGCTGGTCACTTTGTTGATTGGTCATCCTTCAACTTTGTGGTACTTGGTTTGAACTAGCACACATGAAATTGTTAAATATTGACTCTTTTTATTATATGATGTTAATTTATGCATTAATGATGTAGAATTTCTTTTACATGACGTTCAATCAAAATTATTTCTTATTCTTGTATTAGACATGAAAATGAGATCGAATACTGTTTGTCTATTAAAACATCAAATTATAGAAAAAATTACTACACCCCTCTGGTCACTATTATATGTAAAACTTTACATTTTAGATTCATTCAATTAATAATGTATATAGTCTTTATTGTAGATCACATACATCATTTAGTGAATAAATCTAAAATGCAAAATTTTACTTATAATAATAACTGAAAGGTGTATGATGCAAATTACTCCCAGCGAACACAACTAATTAGCCTTTAGTTTGCTTTTTTTTTTTTTTTTTTTTGTTTTAAGCCTTTAGTATCTTGATATATAGCAATTTTAAAGCATGTTGCAAACATATCTTGATTATTTTTATTTTTTTTTGAAGAAATATCTTGAAACTTATGTACTAAACAGTAAACATTTATTTTGATGTTGATGGTGAAATTGATCTATTTGAAAAAATTAAAATCACTAGAAAAAATTTAGCCACTGGATCAAAAATAAGCTATATGGTACTCTATTATTGAAAGATATTTAATTGTTTCTCCAATAGATGCATGACTTATAGAATAATAATATTGACTATTAATAGTATTGTTGCATCTGTCCAAAGAAATTTCTAAATCAAGATTGTTAAAATCTTAATTAAAATCTATCATACCACAAAATATTAAATAGTTTGCTTTGACTTCTATTGAAAATAATTTTAAATTGTTAATGGTTTCACAACAAACAAAAAATACCAACCATTTTCTTAGTTGGTTGGTCACACAAATAGTAGTAACCACCGGCCCTTGTTTTCAGTAATAATAAGCAGGTATAAATTGTAGGTACCTTAACATTAATTTATGTAAGTACTAGAATTTGTTTATGTCAGAAGACATGTACTTGTCATCATTCATTAACCATTCACAAACACGGTTCTTTTTCAACTCTTTATAATATTCATTCATTACGTACCATTTTAAGAAGTACGTGCAAATTCAAATCATATTATCAATTTTTATTTCATTTTGTTTTCTAAGGAAGTGTCGTGGAAATTCCTTCTTCTCAACCACTCTCATCATGTACCTATAGGAACAAACAATATAGCCATTGCATTGCATTTTTATTCTGTGTTTTTTTTTGTGTGTCTGTATGTGGTTTTGTGTATATGGAAAAGTCAATGACATATTTGGTTAGTGCCATTGTGATCTTATGCTGTTTCTGCTGTGTAAACTATGTTACATCTGATGCATCAGATCATCGTTATAAAGAAGGTGATTTTGTACCGTTTTATGTAAACAAGGTGGGACCCTTTCACAATCCCAGGTTAGATTTTTAATGCTTTCACTTTTTCATTTACCCTTTTAAAATATATTTTGATCTCAATGCTCCTCAAATTATAACTTTTAATAAGAAAAAAATTGGATTGTGTTGTTATGACATTACCATACAAGAATTCTTCAAGGTGGATGACGAGGAGATGAATGTTTATGTCTTAGATTATATTTCCAATGATTGTTGTGATTTTAACAAAAACTATACTTTAGCGCTTCAACAAATTCATGGTGTCATACTTTTAATAGCTTCATTATCAATTATCGGAATCAGTAATGACATTTAATTGTCTTAATTGAGACTTATATATTCTGTACAAACATTTTTTATCGAAGACGTGTTTGGTGTCCGACACGTGTCAATGTTTGACACTGACACACATGATTACATTGAATTATATTATTTTCTCAAATCATAAACAGTGTCCGCGTGTCAATGTTTGTGTCGTCTTTGTGTCCGTGCTTCATAACTTATTTTGACAATAAAGGTATTGCTCTAGTGTTATCTCATTTGGACTTTTATCTGTCAATTGATGGAAGGCCATTTTATTTTATTCCTTGTATTGAAGTGTACTCATTTCTTCTTTTGCTGAAAGACTGTTGAATTAATGAACTTTGGCTTAAATAGTAAAAAAATTGGTCTGAATCTTCCAATTTCCAGAGGAATGTGGCTCTGGGGAAGATAAATAAAGTCTGACCCAAAATTGTTCCAATAAGAATTTGAACTCGGGTTCTCCTGAACAATTTGTCTTTAATTGAAACTCATTAATGAGTTCAATCACTTGGTTGGCTAAATCTAAATGGCTATTAAATAGTGTAATGCATGTATTAATTTCTAAAGCATTATCATGAATTTCTTCCTAAATGGCTACTTTGTTAATACTGTGTTTTCCATGACATTTTTTTATACCACAGTGAGACATACAGATATTTTGATCTTCCCTTTTGTTCACCAGGTTAGTTTGATGATATTCATCATCACTTCTCACCCAACATTTTCTATTATTGTCTTTGTATTAATTAACTATACCTTGTAATTCCAAAATTTATTGACTGCAGAAAATGTAGAAGAAAAGAAAGAAGATCTTGGTGAAGTTTTGAATGGTGATAGATTAGTTGTTGCTCCTTACAAACTTGATTTCCTGATTGATAAAAAACCTGAGAGCATTTGCCAAAAGATGCTAACAAGAAAAGAGGTTGCTCAATTCAGACATGCTGTTTTGAAGGACTATTTTTATCAAATGTACTATGATGACTTGCCAATTTGGGGTTTCCTTGGAAGATTTGAAACTGATGAAAAAGATGTTGACACAAATGAGGCCACAGTTTATCTTTTTAGGAATGTTCATTTTGAGATTCTGTACAATAATGATCGTATTATCGATGTTTTCGTTAAAAATGATCCGAATGCTGTTGTGGACTTGACAGAAGATAGAGAGGTAAATGTGGATTTCACATATTCTGTCAAATGGATTGAAACAGATATTCCATTTGAGAAAAGGTTGGAGAAATACTCACAGACATCCTCACTCTCACATCACTTGGAAATCCATTGGTTTTCTATTATTAACTCGTGTGTTACTGTTCTTCTCTTGACCGGATTCCTTGCCATGATTCTCATGCGCGTACTTAAGAATGACTTTGTCAAGTAAGAATCTTCTTATTTATTTATCTCAGTAGTATGGTTCTAAACTGTGATTGCGATTTTGCTGCAAACTTTGATATTGCACAAAAATGCAAGCAAATGTGCTCGATGCAGCGTTGCATAGTCATCTGAAACCTTTATATCGCAGCTCCTTCTGCAATTTTGAACTATTTTCATAGATTTAGACCATTTACTAGTTTGTGGAACTTATTGCATCTACATAACAAAATATTATGATAGGTTTACACCAGATGAAGAGGCACTTGATGACCAAGAGGAGACTGGATGGAAGTATATCCATGGTGATGTGTTTAGATATCCAAGATTTAAGTCTTTGTTCGCAGCAGCACTTGGAACAGGCACTCAGTTATTTACACTGTGAGTGAGTTACCTTCTCAAAGTACTAATGGTATTCATATAATATAAAGGTGTTTACTCATTTTCATGTTCAGCTCTTTTGTGACTATATACTTGGCTTCCATTTTTCAGTGTAATCTTCATCTTTATGCTTGCTCTAGTTGGTGTTTTCTATCCATACAACAGGGGAGCTTTGTTTACTGCACTGGTTGTCATATACGCATTAACATCCGGCATTGCCGGTTATTCTGCAGCTTCCTTCTATTACATGATTGAAGGGAAAAATTGGGTAAGCCCGTCATCTTAGACAGCATAAATCGTTGGCGCTCCACTCAATACCCTCCTTTTACTGCTTATTTAGGTTCTTCGAACCTGGATTCACAACAATCAATAATTTATGCAGTCACTGTGGTCAGTTGATCCAAGTCATTGGATAAAAATCGGATGACTCATATCACGCCTTCAACAAATCGAGAACTCGGAATCTCAATGATCTGATATTCATCAATAGTCGAGATCATTGACTATATTACTGCATCAAATTACTTTCCTTTCTTTTTCTAGTTGTTTTTCCTTTAACACGATTGAAAGTATACTGCAGAAAGAAAAAAACTAAGTGGATTACACTTATCAAGTATTGGTATTTTGCATTTCAGGTGAAAATTTTGGTGTTAACTGGTAGTCTATTCTCTGGACCATTATTTTTTACATTCAGCTTTCTTAACACGGTTGCTGTCGCCTATAACTCCACTGCAGCACTACCCTTTGGAACAATTGTGGTTATTTTCCTAATATGGACACTTGTAACCTCACCTTTATTGGTATTGGGTGGAATTGCTGGTAAGAATAGCCAATCAGAGTTTCAAGCGCCTTGTCGAACCAACAAGTATCCGAGGGAGATTCCTAAACTACCTTGGTACCGTAAAACTCTTGCTCAAATGGCTATGGCTGGATTTTTGCCATTCAGTGCCATTTTCGTTGAACTCTACTACATATTTGCTAGTGTGTGGGGTCATCAGATTTATACCATATACAGCATTTTATTCATTGTTTTCATCATTCTTTTGATTGTCACTGCTTTTGGTAATGTGGCATTGACATACTTTCAACTTGCTGCTGAGGATCATGAATGGTGGTGGAGGTATGTATTATGTAACACTGAGTGCTATCTATACTTTCTTTGTTTATTCATTAGAGTTTAGGCCATGAAGAAAAAAAAAACTATGGGAATATGCACTTCTTCCATTCAAACACAATCACCTTGGCATGCATGACTAGTTTTGCCTGATTTAAAAATATTTTGCAAAGAAACAGATGATGCTACAAAGCTTTGGCCATGCTAAACGGATCTTGATCCTCTTCTGCCTGCCTCTGAAGTCAGAGGTCGGTCCTCTTATAATTCATCTAACAGTTGAATGCATTGATCTCTTTGTTGTTGGATGAATTTAGTGGCCGACCTCTAAAAAGTAGAGGTAGAAGAGGATCTAAGCTCACGCTCAACTCAAGGAAGAGTCAGATCCACAGATTTTAAAGAAAATGATTGTCAAAACAATACATATGAAGTATGCACTCCGACACGGACACGTCGACACCGCTAATGTAAAATATATAGGACACCGACACCACTACATATGTGTTAATTTGTTTAAAGACGGTTTAAAATTAAAATACATATATAAACATATAACTTGAGCAATTTATTTCATCAGAAAAAGTTCTACAACAAGATATCATAGTATTTGACCTTTGTTTATTCATCTACTATCAAAAAAACTAAAAATGATATAATCAACTATAATGTCTATAACCCCTAATTGATCAATATTTCTAAAAACATACGTAAGCAAGGGAGAAAAAAAATTGTTTAGATATTTGTCTGAGTTGTCCGACACGGCGCATATGAGTGTTATATAGGTGTCGGACACCGCTTGTAGGAGTGTTGAAGTAAAAAAAAAAAACAATTATTTAGGACACTGGTTTGACACGTGTTGTACGGGTGTCATAGGAGTGTCGGACACCGCGACACGCCTAGTCCTAAAGGTGTCCGTGCTTCATATTACATATGTATTCTTAAGCTAACATTGATGAAATTCATGTCCCTATATTTTCTAACTTGTCATTGTTTTACATGATATTAGGTCTTTCCTTTGTGGTGGATCAACTGGCTTGTTCATATATGGTTACTGCATGTTTTTCTACCATGCAAGATCAGATATGTCTGGTTTCATGCAAACTTCTTTCTTTTTCGGCTACATGGCTTGCATTTGCTTTGGTTTCTTTCTTATGCTTGGAACCGTGGGTTTCAGAGCTTCTTTAATCTTTGTCAGACACATATACCGTTCCCTCAAGTGTGAATAGTCCCGAAGAAGCTCACTGGAACAAACCAGGCGCTTTGTTTTACTGTGCAGTGCAATACAGCAAAATCTCATTGCAAATGGTTTACTGAAGAGTAGTATAGGAGAAATGCAATTGCATTCCAAATTTCTATCACTGCTTGATATATAGTCGGATAGAAAATGTATCATGATAGTAAACCTGACAATTTTTATTTTTATTTTAAATTATAAAAGAGGTTTTAGCATCACGTATTCACATAGCTTCAGGTTTTCATCCTTGTATTATTGCATCTTCATTGATGAAAAGGTTCTTTCATGGCCTATTATTTATTTAATTATAATGTGCGGTTTATTTTCCTTTACAAGAAGATAATAAAACTTTAACCTTCCAGTGTATATAAATTTTATGTACTGTTTTATAAAGGAATTACGCAGAACAAAAATTAAGCCAAAGGTAATTGACATGCAAGTTCACTAAAATGAAGTACATTTACTTATAATTTTTATGCATGTTTATCAAAATTTAACAATAAAATTAAAAAAAAAAAAAAAAAAAAACTATCACTTGTCAGATTTATAATACACTAATGTTGAGCGATATTGACACATACACAATCCATCAATTTGCATCTAGCCAGCAAACTTATTCAGCAGCTTAGCATATTATAACGACATCAGAATATGAACTCAATTTAAAGCTCAAACTCCTACAGGTGTTCAACATTAGAACATGAATTAAATCTGTCATAACATTGTTTCAACTGAACAATGGAAGCATGGTACTTCAAGTCTCCATGAAATGATCATTAAGTCTAAAACTTGCAATTACAAAGCAGGGAATTCAATGTACCAGGAAAGAAATTTAGTATACATTATCTATATATGCTAAATATAGATAGCTTAGATAGCTTTCATCAACCTATAACTTATGTCAACAAAGTGATAATGAAAGGCAATGAAAAGGAAAAATCCAATATGCTCTTTTTCAATGGAACAGTTATCCGGCATCAGATACAAGCATTCTGTGATCATTCTTAGCACTTCCAAGAAGAGCCACCAAGTCTAATAACCTCTTCGCCACTATTATCCCTTCTAGGAATTCTTTCCATGTTGGCATCTCCTTTGCTTTCACCTAAATCACCGTACAAATCTTTAAGTTTAGCTAGATTACTTGATGCAGAAGTCTTCTTACTTGCATCTCTCTGTGGACTAGATCGTGAGTCATGGCGTGCGGTGCCAACTTGGCTCTGACTTCGGCTCCTGCTCCTACTTCTACTCCGACTCCTACTACGATGGTGCCTACTACCATTGCCAATGCTGTTGTCATAATCCCGGCTACTTTCTCTCTCTGCGTACTTAGACCTCCTATCATAATCATAACTTCTCTCTCGGTCCCTATCCCTCCTGGATCTGTCCCTCTCATAGTCCCTATCCCGGTCCCGATCCCTGTATCTTTCAGCATCTCGGTCCTTGTTCCTATCTCGGTCATAATATCTGTCCCTATCACGTTCCCTATCCCTTTCTCGGTCCCTGTCCCTGGAGCGTGACCGCTCCCTGTCCCTATCCCTTTCAGGATACTCACGGCTCTGACTGCGATGATTGCTGGGAGATCTTCTTATGTCATCAGTGCCATTTTTTTCATGAGGAGCAGGTACCGTACGACGAATGGGTGAAGAATCCCTTGTAGAGGCTCGATGTGGCGCACGCTGACCAAAAGAGACTGAAAGGGCAGCTTTCACAGAAGGTGGTCTACGGGCAGTGTCATCAGAACCGTGACGGGTGGTTTCCCCTGTCGTACCACAATGTGTAGTAGGGAGCTTCAACTTTTCCAGATTTGCCACAACCTGACGCATTACAGGAACTGGGATGCGAGGAAAAAGTGTGTCGAAGTAGTACTGCAACAGCAGAACAAAATCATCAATGTACTTATACAAGTTAAATTACCAGGAATGAAGGGTAAGAAAAATGGGGCAACGGGGCATTCAACTTTGTCGATGATGACATTTAATCATAAAAAATCAAAGAAATAGAACACAAAAATGATAACCGCCAGAAGAGATAGTTACCCACTTTACCCTAAGAAACGTGAGCATTGATATAAATACTAAATATTCATGAAAAAAATAAAGGATGAGAAGAGCAAGATTGTGTACTTGTGCTGACAACATAAAAGGCTGAACAAAAATTCACAAGAAATTCAAATTCAAATAAAAAACAAGCAACCACGAAGTCAATCCATACATGACCAACAAAATATAAATGGGATAAAGAAGTACCCAAAATAGTATTTATTAAAGAAGCAAATAAGGAGCATACTATAAGCATTAAGAATTCTCTCCAGAATCTCTTCTTGCATATGAAAAGATAATCAGTTTTTGAATTTGTTCCTTCCTTTTATAAACCAAGAATATCAAAAGTTTGGATTATAAGTGAGGGGTTCCAGCAACTCCCCTACACCCAGGAAAAATATTAAGGGAAATATAGGTTAAATGATCAGAAAATAAAGCAGTTGCAAAAACCTGATATACAAAGGCGTTTTACACTGACAGGTGGGCATTACAGGATACCCATTTCTTTCTCTAAGATCTCAAGGAAATTAAGCTTCATAAAGGATTAGAGGACCCTAAAATTTGCAGGGGAAACAAAAATGCAAAATTAATGACACGTAGGACAAATATCAGCTCAACCTCAGAAAGAAAAGGAGATAAAATTAAAAAAGTAGAAAGGAATGGATGATACACAAGATGGGAAAATCCTTTTTTGATCCCCCAAGTAAAATATACACTGGCTACGCTACTAATTTCCTCCGTCAATTTTATCAAATTTGAAAAGCCCTTGAAGAATAGTATTCTACTTGATTCTTGACTTATAATAATAGAAACACTATCCTTTTGGTGCTTCCGTCAAATTTAACCTCTATTCGCAGTCTCTCAAAATCTAACAATTTGATCACTCAAGTGCAGGTACCCAATATTAGTGTCCCTTTAACCAGGACTAAAATAAGTCTTATTCTAAAGAAGATGTGTGATTAAATACTCAGTTTTCTTCTGGGAACCCAGGTGTAGTGATTTTAGAAATAAAACAAGAAAAAGATGCCGTGGTAGAAAAGAAAAAAAAGATTCTATTGAACTAGTATACTTATAAGAATTGTTGGTAAGTGCAAAAAGTTTATGTCCAAAAATCTTGAAAGTGTGAAAGCACCTCATACTGTTACTCCAAAATATGTGATGATGAGGAACATATCTGCATTTGCATTCTTGTGATGCACCTGGATTCTGGTAGTAGAGCTCTGAAGAGAGATTTCTCAATTTAACTAGTCAATACTTCAGTCAAATGATTATTTTCCCTAGCCTTATAAGTCATTATGTTTAAAAATCTAAATAACAAGGGGTCGGGGTATTGTTTGCCGTTATCATGTAAATGCATTTGATTGTCTACAATCAAAATTAAATCATGAACTCAAAGAACTTAAACCAGAAAGAACACTTTCATAAAAGATAACGAACCTGTCCAAGGAGCAAATCACGGATATATACACCCATCGTAGTCATCCGTCCATTAGATCCAGGAGAAAATTCCTGAAACAAAGCATCATCAGCTTTTTACCGATGAAGTATCATAATTCAATATGACTAATATAATTAGCATGTTACCTAAGAACTTTTAAATGCTATCCCTAAAATAGATATTCTTTCGACAAAATTGAAACCCAAACAAATATCTTTCATGGAAAAGGACCATATAAGCCACAGCAAAACATACAATAAATACCAAAATCTTGATAAATTTGGCTAAAAAACATATCATATTTTTGACAAAATATACTACTTGCATAGCTCCATATCAAGCAAAGGTACAAAAAATTGTTATACAAATAGAAAATAGAATGCTATGCAAAAGTACGACATCAAGGCATCAGTACCATAACGAAAACCCCTCGTAGATAAAATTAAATTTTGTACATGATCAAAGTGTGTAATTGCAAAGAAAGAAGTAGTCATATAATTTGAAGTAAGAATATAGAGAAAAAAATATGAAATAGATTTACTCCATCCATCCCTCTAATTATAAGACATACTTCTCATATTTCTTTATCCCTTAATGTAAAAGACCATTTTCAAACTTTAACTTCCATTAATGCTTTTTTTTATAAAAATACCTCTATTTAGCTTACAATTAGAAAACATAAATTTGTTTTCTCTTTCTTATGATATCAACTATGGAAAAGTAACACTTTTTACAAATTTCTTGCTACAACAACTTTTCTTAATACCCGTGAATTTTGTAAATAGATCTTATTGTAAGGGATGAAGGGAATGTTAGAATAAAGTAACAGGAAAAAGATGATAACTCAAAAACTTAATAAATGACATTGGATGACGGACATCCAAAGCGATAAATTTCATAATCATATTCACATACCTCATCATCCTTTGCATATGGCTCAAACCAGCTCCACAGAGTCTTTGGATCAGCATAATATCTTAGATAGAGAAATCCAACCTGTAACCAACATAAGGAATCAATGCAGATCACAAGATAAAATGGATATAAGGGCAAAACAATAAGAATGTTGAGATATGCCTAAAAGCTAAAATTAAAAAAGGTTGAACATCTATGTAAGCAACAGAGCATACTCTACTTTGATGCCAAGCATTCCAAACTTCATGAAAATTAGAAGTAAAAGAGAAGGATTTTCATTATTATCAAAGCCTAAATTCACAACACTCGCAACAAAGTCAAATTTACCAACCTGTGGTATAAAACACAGTATTGTACAGCGCGTAAAACTAAGAGACTTGAATAATCATGGATATTGCGGGATAAAGCACCAAACATAGTACACAAATAGAGCAATCAAATAATCAACCAAGAATTCAGTTGAGCACTACAAACAACCCGAAACAAATGCAGATTGAATAAGAAGCAGGAAGTGGGAAGGTCAAACCAACAGCCAGGCTCTCTAAAGTATCAACCACAAGCCACATCTGATACTAGCCACGGGTGTACAGATTACAAGGGAAGGTCAAATGATTGACAAAATAGGTCCAGAACCTAAGGTCTTAAGATTTCAAGGGTGCTCGAGTCTTATTTTTCAAAAATGGACAACTTGGCCTCATGAAATTGGACCAAAATGGATCAAAGTGATCCCCTATAATCTCGCCAATTCATGCTTATAGATGTGAGCAATATCATAGCAGTAAGCAAAAACCATGGAAGTGTTCAATCCTACCATCTATTCCTGATTTTGTCTACCGTGGCTTTGATGATTCAACAAAAAACACAAACGCACTAAGCCCAAACTCTGTTATAACATTTCAAGAAATAGAGCTTGTTTGGATAAACAGCTTATAGCACAAGCACTTGCCATGATAAGCACTTACGTATAAGCTTGCATAGGCTAGTTTTAGAGCAAAAGATAAAATAATGTGTTTTTGTGTATGCTATAAGTTATTTTTATAAGCTACTCTGTATATTGGAGAACTTATTAAAGTAAGTTGAAAAAGCTTTTGAAAACAGTCATATTCTGTTTTCATAAGTTCTCCCAAACAGTCTCACAAAACTTATGCCAGTAGATAAAGCTTAAACAAGTCAATCCAAACAGACCCATAATTTAAATCAAACAAGTACATACTATATTATCAATCAAACTGTCTCGGGTGCACTACTATTTTCTTGATACGCAAGATGGCTAATTATGAAGGTGAATATAAATTCAACACTTCCTAAACTCGATACAAAATGGTGAATAAGATATTCATACGCAAATTAACAAAAACATCATGCACATGAACACACACACACACTATTCATTGTTACAAACCTCTACATACCGCTCTTATGTAAGGAGAATCAGGGTGTTTCAGTAGCCCATGCATCTGCTTGACAGTGAGCTTCATGGTGAAAAACTTGTAAAGAAGACAGAAGGCAGTTGAAGGACCACGGCAGTTCCCCGTCATCCATGGTTCCACATGATCAACTTGATTGTATATCTCATCAATAACTTCATGGTATGTTTTTAATCGATAAAGCTCTTTGAAGTAATCAGATGACAGAATATTCATGCAAAGGACTTTCTCTAGCAAGGACTCAATTGGCCTGCCAGAAGTCTGTATCTCCATGATTGAGTCAGAAAATGTATTACCCCTCTCACTCCAACAGTTACAATTTTGTCAAATGTTAATTCTCAGCGGAGTTATGAATATGAAATCACAACCTCATTCCTACAACAAAAGAGAAAACAAAGCTGTGAAAAGCCAAAACAATTGTAACAATGATAGAAAAACATAATAGAGCTGGAACAAGCATATAGAGAATAAGCCTACGGTTTCATTTCAATCACAAGTACATCCATTTGAAGTAAAGTACATATCATTGTCCAGTAAGTACAGTCCCATATGTGACTCAAATGGTAAAAGCTTGCAGGGACATTTGTTATGTTCGGGTACGGGTCCGAATCCTCAATTTCCAACTTCTCAACACTAAGGATATGTTTGGATAAACAGCTTATTTTCAGCTTATAGCACAAGCGCTTATATATAAGCTTACAGGAGTTATTTCTATATCAAAAAAAAGTTAAATTCTTTTTTTATATGCTATAAGCTGTTTTCATAAGCTATCTTGGAAAACTTATGAAAAATGACATAAGCTGTTTTCATAAATTCTCCCAAACAGTCATACAAAACTTATCTTTTTTTTTTCTTCTCTATTACTTAAATTTCACATATATATTACATTGAAACAATTGCACTAAGAAAGACCAAATTTCAGAAATTGTAGCAGTAATTCAATAAATAATTCAGCATGATAAAAAAAAAATTATTGAAATAAGCTATCTTCAACATGTAAATTGAATTCAAATAGTAGAAAAAGGGGGACAAGGGACGCGTGAAAAACCCTAAATGAAAGAAAAGAAATCATGGGAAAAAACCCCTTTTTATTGGAAATTGGGGGAAAATTGAGATTTGAGAATTTGAAGAAAAGAAAAACGTAATGAAGGAAGGAATTGGAAAAGGGTGAAGAAAACGTACCAATTACACGAAGAGATTGGTTGAAACGCGATTATGAACCCTAGCGAGTTTTTGGTTCTGAGGCTTAGGTTTGGGAAATCGAAAAGAACGGAACACGTATCTGAAGAGAGAAAGTACAATTACGCGTAAGTATCTTATGTTATTATTCCTTCATATATATCCGGTCGGGCCCAACCGGTTCACAGACACAAGGAAAAAAATATGTAATTTTTTTTTATTTGTAATTTCTAATTTAGTTAACTTTTGATACTCGTTTTTAAAAGCCAGTTTTTTGATCCCATATTTAAAATGTCAACAGAAATTTCTAATATCCTTTAAATTATGTGGCGTGCTCGTTAAATATGTGGATTTTTTGTGGCATTGTTTATATGGTATGTTGTTGGATATTTTATTTCCACGTCATTAATATTAAAATATATATTTCTATGTCATTCATTCAGGCAGCGCAGCTCCCTTTAATTTTGATTAATAGAGGTCAACTTTTACAGCTTTGCACTGATAGATAAACCGACCTCTATAAGGTATAAATGCAATATAGATGTCTCGATTTCCTTATCGCCTAATAAGGTGGAATTTGAATGTGTCTTAAAGGCAAAGAGTGTAATTTTATGCTTGCAAAAACTACATGATTCTCCCCGTTTTGTGACATCGATGAGGGTGAAGCGGTGGGTTTATATACAACAAAACAACAACAAAGATATCAGAAAACTCCTAATAAAAGAGTTTATAGTGTCAGTATTGCCAACTTAATGCCCTCTTAGACAAACAACTGCCAAAGCTCCAACAACAACAAAAAAACATTAAATAAACTAAACTAGTCTGAGGATTAAATAAAAAAGGCTTAAATATGTCTTTAGTCCCTGCACTTTCATCAGATTTTGACATTAGTCTCTATACTTTTTTTTGTTTAGAATTGGTCCCTACACTTTGTAAAAATATTGGTATTGGTTCCTGCACTTTGTAAAAATATTGGTATTGGTGCCACGTGGCGTGAAATGATTGGGCCACATGGCACTCCATTAGTTTTTTTTTTTAACAGAAAGTTAACAGAGGGACCAATACCAATATTATTACAAAGTGCAGGAACCAATGCCAAACAAAAAAAAGTACAGAAACCAATGTCAAAATTTGATGAAAGTGCAGGGACCAGTGACACATTTAAACTAATAAAAAATAAACACATTAGGAACTCGCTCCATATCACTAACGAGGACTACCCAAGCCAGATGCTAAATTACTAGTAATGCTATTGTTGAGCTTCCGGTCATATCTAATGGTTTGGCTGTGCCGCTGTGGCGTGGAATGGAATATGGTTTTCGGGTGATTATTTAAGTTTTTTGTTAGCATAAAGAGAAAGTATATCTTAGAAACTTTTGTTTGTCTTGATCTTGCTTGTGTTTTCCTCCGCTAATATTTTTTATATATATTTTTAAGGATTTATTTTATATATACTTTAATCCATGCTGTTTTAGTTATAATATTTGTATTTTTTTCAAAAAAAATATTTTGAATAAGAAAAATGCTATTTATTGTTGTGAATTGCAACTTCGTCAAAAATCATAACAATGTAAATTATTTTCTCAACTGCATTTATACCTCCATTGTTTTCCGGCAAATTGAAGTTGAAAGATTGCCTAATCTTTTATAAAAAGCAACACACAAGCCTTCACATGAGTTTTGTGTTGGCCTTCATGTGATCTTGAATAAACAATATTATATTTTAGAGCAAATGATTGTTTTAGTCATTGACTTTACATCTCGTTGTCACATAAGTCTCTAACTCATGATTAAATACAAAAAAGTTTCTGACTATGTACTTTTGTTATCACTTTAGTCCTTGACGTTAAATAATTGACTTAATTACATTTTTGGTCCTCGTGTTTTGGCCTACTCACGAAAATGGTCCTGTCTCTTTAAAACAAAACAAAATGGTCCTTCATTTATCATTTTTGTTGCAGTTTTCGTCCTACCCCCCATTTTTTCCTCCAAAAACGCACAGATGGCAAATGAAGGCATATGTGGCATTGCCAAGATGGAAAATGCAATTTACATGTCATTAAAACAGGAATTATTAATGTTAAAATACAATTTTATGGTTTCAAATATTTAAAAAAGAAAGAGGAAATTTAACCTGGAAATTAAAAAAACAAAAACCCTAATTCCCAAATTGGGATTCAATCAATTCAGAAATCATCATCTCCTTCGTCAATTCCTTCATCTTCATCGTTTACCCCTTCATCAATTTCTTCATCCTTTCTTCAATTTCGCAACTTTCTCTCTTGTTCCTGCTCGTTTTTTCTTCAATTTTGTCGCAACTTTCTGGCTTCTTCTAGAACTCGAAAATGTCTCAATATTTTGTTTTCAATAACAGTTGTGCTTCACGTAGGATAGATGTGCGTTGCTGGTGTGATCTTGATTCAACTCTTACTACCGCTTGGACAACTGAGAATCTTGGGCGCATGTTTAATGGATGTGGGTTATACATGGTAAATCTCAGATTATGCAAAATGATTTTGCAAGCATAAGTTGAAACACTAAACTAACATGTTGTGATTTGTATGTGAAATCAGTTGCAGGGACGAAAGGGATGCAGTTTCTTCAATTGGTACGACGAAGAAATCTCTGGGCGTGCAAAGGAGGTGATTTTGTCATTGATGAAGAGAATTGATGAACTTAAGAAGGAGGATAATGTAAAGCTGAAACAAGATGAGGATTTGAAAAAGAAGTTAAAGTTTTGCCAAGGAATGCTTGTTCTAGTTGTTGTGGTCATTATGGGATTGCTCTGTGTTGTTATCTTGAAGGCTTAAAGAGGAAGAAAATTAGGAACTAGTGTTATAGACGAAGGCTTGAAGGAACTAGTAGTATTGAAAATGTTTAGGTGTTGTTATTTATGTGTAATCTTGAGTTGTTTGTTGTAATTTGAGTTGTGAACTTATTGTTTGTTGTGACAATTAGAATGAATGAAATGAGGGTTTCCCTTATAATCTTGAGTTGTTTGTAGTAGTTATGTGTTTTGTGTTTGTTGTGGCATGGCATAAGTTAGTAGTGCAGATGACATATAAGGCATTGTTTGCACTTATAGTCCTTATATTTTATAAACCAGAAAAAATGGTCCTCCTATTTATACACCAGAAAAATGACATTATTTGCTTACAGAAATAAAATCATCATACACAATTAAGTAAAATTTGAATTAACATCAAAAATAGTTGAAGTAAAATTTGATTAATTGAAATTAGAAATTGGATTAATATCAAACATAGTTGTCAGTACATCATGAAAATAGTACCATAATTATAGCAAAAACACCATATGTTTGTGGAGCATACATTGACATGACAGCACATTAAACCTAAAAATTACATCCACAACATAACCAAAAAATTACATCCAGCACATAATCTAAGCTTGAGATGGTTGTGTCTGTGGAGCTTGTGATCCTTGAGACACAACAACTTCAACATCCTTAGCCTTTGTACTCTGTTTCTTCCTTTTTTGCCTAACACCAGCAACTTTCACAGATGAGCCTGCATCATTCACTTGTGGTCCAGTTGGGCCTGCAGCTTGCACAGTTGGTCCACTTGAGGTACCCCCACCAGGGCCTACCTTTGCTTTTCCACTTGATCTACCCTTCCCTTTTGTCTTTTTCTGTTTGTTTGCACCTTTTGGAAGTTGCCTGTCAGCAGCACTCTTGCCTTTACATGTCCTACTGTTGTGACCATACTGTTGGAGTAAGCCCTAATAGCCAATCTATATTGATTGGGTTTGGCTTTGTATCATGATATTGATATAAATATATATTGTGAATATATAAATAATAAGGCATTTCTTTATTGATTTTGTTTTGTTTCAAAATAATAAAGTCCCTAGAATAGTTAGTCTGTTTAATGGAACATTAAGTATAACTTAATTGTGAGACCCCGTTAAACATAAGAAAACTATTCTTAAAGTATCCGTA
>Ga0315914_1002138_pt1 | contig 30292 bp, 12 predicted proteins | sample MpolenodulesMG_FD_203920 | JGI IMG/M metagenome (GOLD analysis project Ga0315914, IMG submission 203920) | Medicago polymorpha root nodule microbial communities from Los Angeles, California, United States - elongated nodules | ecosystem: Host-associated > Plants > Roots > Nodule | place: USA...
CAAACTAGATGAATATGTTTATATTTACTTTTTTATTATCTCAATTATATCCTTAAACAACTTTTTCTATAATAAAGATCGTTGTTTGTGTCATAAAAAAAGAGAGTTTAGATTCTGTTTTTTTTTTGTTATATTGTTGGTGTCATTGAAATAGATAATTATGGTTAGTTTGATTTCTTATACTTTAAAAGCAAAAAACATTTATATTTTTACTTTTAATAAAAAAAAAATCCATAAAAAAACAACGTTCATAATTTTCACACGTTATGGGGTAAGGGGCAGGGGCTTTGGCAGTTGGCGCCTGATGTCTCAGTTCTTGGTTAACTGACGAGATTGTGCCCTCGCTGCCTCCTTCTGACAATCCAAGAATCTCTTCAGAGCTAATTTATTGGCCCGGTTCCATAAATTAGCTAAACCAAATTTTTTTTTCTTTCATATTTTCACCGTCAGCGTGCCCCTACACCGTGCGATTCCATTCAAAATGGACCAAAACTAACCATATTTGTTCCTTCCATTTTGTCTTCAATCATCATTGTTTCCTTTAATTCCTTTTTCAATCATTGTCATCAAGCTTTGATTGCCTTTAAGTATTTTGTCTAGGTTATTTAGCATTATTATGAATACTAAAGAATATAGGCTTTAAGTCATTTATATATAAGTATTTTGTAGACTTGAAACCTCGAGTTATTTATGATTATATGCAATTTAAAACATGTATTTAACATTATTTTTGTTTTAGTAGGATCCATCGATTTTGATTTTGATTTTCGATTTTGCTATCCTATATTGATTTTACAAAAGTAGTTGAGTAAAATCCTTCGATTTCGATGACAATTTTACGATTTTTTATTTTTCTATTTCATTTCAATCTGAAGCAAAATCCCGATTTTAAAAACTTGCATCTTTGTAGTCATCTTCCTATTGCAAGTAGATCACAAGTTTTTTATGAAGAAGATCAACCATGTGTATATATCCCTAACCTTCGCCCAAAAGTATCGCAATCGAGCCTCCTAAAAACACCCTTCAACCCTCTTCCCTATAAAGTGCACAAAAACATGAAATTTCGGATGAAATTATATCATTTCATATTTTTATTACTATACTTTTAATTAAAAATAAAAATATAATTATTTTATATTTTTGTTTTGTTTTGGATGATTTAAGAATTACATTTGATTTAAAATGAAAATTAGCATTCAATTGAAAGAAAAAGTATGAATTGGATAGTCAAATGTAAATTATCATTCAATTTTAGGCATGTATAATCAACCAAAACAAAAAAAGTTAAAAGTATAACACAAACAAAATGTTATACATGTCTAACCAGAACAACGCGGATAAGATACACCGGTAAGAATATGAATTGGTTTATAATGCCATATAATAAAGTGGAAAGAAAACTTCCATCTTTTCATCTCAAAATTTGTCACCTACATATTTTGCTAATTTATTTTCTTATACCCCCCTCGTATAAGGAATTTTAAAATTCTTCTTACCGACATAATTTTTCCTGAAAAATAAAAAATCTTTGACTGAAATGTGACTAAGAAATCAATCATTGCATTGTACATAAAAAAATTCCATGACTGTTTCATACGACCGACTATCAATGAAAGGAACAATTATTTGGTCAGCCCATTCCTTGAATTATTGTTTCTCTAGTCAGTAGCATCACTGGGAAGATCCGGACCATGAGGAATTTTGCCAGGATAATTGGTAGTTGAAATATTTGATCCAATCATACTGCAAATGTATATATAAATCACATGAATTTTCTGCATAAGTTTGAATCAAAGTGTATCATATGTTATTCAAATAAAATGCTTACCCTTTATCCACAATAACCATGGAACGTAGTTCACAATTAGCAAAGCTGTCAAACATGAAAACCAAAATTTTATCAATTTGTCCAATGAAAGTGTAACACGTATAGGGCATATGCATGCAAGCAAATATCTACTCTAAAATGATTTTTTTTTTTCTTCTATGCTACATATCCGTTGAGTAAGAATTTTCCTATTTTTTCTTGAAGGAAGAATTTTCCTATTTTTAGAATTCAAAAGTAGATCAAACAAAGAAGTCAAGGAAGTAATTTTTATTCTTTTCTTTTAACACATCTCCTATATTTTTTTCATAAGGATTGATATAGAACTAAACATTTTGAGAGAAGCACTTCCCACATATATCAATGCTAGAATATGCTGTTCATAAACAAGATTAGTAAAACTTTCAGGAGAGATACTTACTGTGCACACATTTCAGTCTTAATATTTGGGTGACAGTCATTTCCAAAAGCACCAAGGGTATTAAACAGAAAACTGCTGTGTGTAACAACAGCTATCTCCTTCTCTTTACGTGTACACAACCTGAACCAAACCAATAAATAAATTTGAGGAAAAAGATATCAGATCTTTGGTTATACACTTGCAACAAATTGTCCAGAAGATATTCAAGTGTCACAAATGCAAGAAACAAACTCTTTAGATGCATTTCAAAATCACAAATAAAAACATATGCAATCCTAACTTAAGAGAATTGTAGTGATGCTTTAATAAAATAATTTAATCACACTCACCATTCCAAAAACTTGAGTCCTCTACCAGTAACTTCTTCTTTCTTCTCTCTTTCAGGTGTCCACCAAGTGTCGTCGTCAGTTTCAATCTAAAGATTTTTAGCACAAGTCAAATTCAACCAAATTTTAAATATTTTTGTAGCAATAGTGTATCAGAACAAACTTAATTACAGTAACCGCAGCTAGACCATATCATGAGGTGAGAAATAACCAAAATATCACTAACCAATGAAAAATCAATTCCTGGAAACATGTGTTGGTACTCGCTGACAGTTCTTCTCTTATCACATGGATGGAGTCCCTGGATTACAAAAGAAAGCCTTGGACATAAGTATTCTGATTTCTATAGCAAATGGCATTTTAAAAAAATAGGAAGGGAGGTAAAGAATTATGGTATAAACTTTGTCCTATGGACTCCTCCGATAGAAGGCGTTCTGGTGTCTGACACACATGGCAGTCTTTTATACCGACACATGTAATTCCATTCAATTCATTTGTTTTCTCAAATTATTACTAGAGTCGTGTCCAGTGTATTGTCTGTGTCGGTGTTCCAAATGTTATAAGTTATAGGAAGGCCAGTAAAAAATTCTGTTATCTTGAAGATGTACTAGTCGATAGGAAAATTTAAGAAACCAAGGGAATGATTGTTGTAAACTAGTTGATTCAATCATCCAAACTCTAAAGAAAGGAAAAATGGTTGTAAACTAGTTGATTCAATTATCCAAACTCCAAAGACCAAAGCTACACATTACTCATGATGTGGCACATTTTTTTATCATACCATTTGCTCTCGGCAAAGCTCTACTGCAACGAATGGTGGGCAGTTAAGACTAGAAACTGCAGGATGATCACTGTGTCCCACATTTTCAATCATCAGAGGAGGTACACTAACTCCATCAGTGTTTGCTTCCCCACCAAAGACTCCAACAGCCGTTTGCATTGTCCTGCAATGCAATAGTTTGAATTTTAGCTTTTGATAGCCCCAAATACGGAAGCACTCTCATTTGCTGACCAAATGTAAAAGTAATAAACATAGCATCAATATCATAACTAATACTCCTCAAGATGGAGTGCAAATGATTCTTACCACTAACTAAAAGGTCAAATTCCATCTCAATATCAATACTGATACTAGATAGCCCACGTATTACACACACGGTAGGCTACTCGATGTTATTTCCAGTTGGTTTTTAGAATCAACTGTATGACTGGTTTGGGAGATTAAAAAATAGTTTATGACATGTCCATAAGTTATTTACAGCTTATTTCTACAAGTTCTCCAGAATAGCTTATAAAAATAGTTTGTAGCTAATATGAAAATAATTTGATTTTATTTCATATTTTGTTATAGAAATAACCTATACATAACCACTTAAGTCATAATCGCTTATGCTATAAGAGCTTAGTTAAGCTGTTTATCAAAACAGGGATTAATGTGCCTAGTGCCACATAACCTTTTTTCATTCAAATCTACTGCAATTAGCTTCTTTGACTGTCAGTAGGCTCCATAGAGTATCTCTACATACTACCACTTAGCTCTTTTGGGCCTATTATGAGGTTAATTCTCAAGTCAGCTGCGGAACGTTCAGTTTTTTGGCACAGTTAAGTTGCCTCCCAACAGGATGACTTTAAGAATAGAACTCACGTTCTTTTCTTCGAAAAGAGTTATGTTACCAACTCTCTCAACACGTGGGAGGTGGCACATGGTATTAGGCAATATAGCGCGAGGAATCAAGGAGAATATTTATATTGTATAACTCAACCGTCAAAGTTGCAGGAGTATAATCTGCCCTTCAAAGGAAAATGTTGACTACAACTAATTATAATTCTTACTTATAAGAATTGAGTAACCCTCTATCCTAGTCTCCCCCTTATCTCTTATCTTCCCATTCTCTATACAATTATTTGTTGGTTGTCTTATTCCTTCTAGAATAGAATTTTACTGATCTCTCGTCCGTATCCCTAACAGAACTCTTTGAGGTACTGTATTGAATCTTGAGATTCTTGAATAATGCACCAGGTAAATATCTGTTCTTTTTTTTTTTAAAATAAAAAATAAAATTGGACAATAAACTAATGAAAACTACGTTGATGCTGATTGGACTGGATTAGTCATGCACCATATATTAACATCAGGATATTGCTCATTTATGTGGTGAAATTTGGTCACATATCAAAGTTAAAAACAAAATGTGGCTGGAACTTGGAAGGAACAATGTTTTATGTTGAATATAGAACTATGATTCATGGAGCGTGCAAACTACGGTGGCTAAAAAGATATATTGAAGAAATGGAGTTTTCCTATCAACTTAACAATGAAGCTATATGTGATAATAAGACTGCAAAAAGTGTTGGTTAAAATCCATTACAGCTTAATCAAACCAAGCATGTGGGAAATGATAGAAAATTTGTATAATACAATAAGAATACAGATGAAGAAATTATGTGTACGCCATTTATTACAATCACTCGGCAACTAGCAGTCATCCCCACCAAGGTACTAATTCAACCTGACTGAACTTATTGTAAGGAAGTTTAGAAAGTTTCTTAGGAGTTAGGGTTAATAGTTTGAACCTATGTTTTAGTTTAGATAGATTAAAATCTGAATTATCAAATTCTGATATGATAATTTTTTTTTATCTCTTATCTCTCTTTTCTATTACTTTCTCAAGTTTCTAACCAACTCTGGCTTACCAACTCTGACTTTATATCCAATCCTTGTATCCCATCACATGAATAAACAAGAAAAGAAGTAAAATAACAAAGTGAGACATATACATGATTTGGCGAAATTCATAAATTGCAATAAATACCTTAACAATGGGGAAACCACAACTAGTTCAATTTTTTTGGGAAGTCCAATAGCCTTCGCATGCTTTTGCAGATTTTCAACCTGTTATAGAGCCTCAAAATATAAGCGATTCACCATGACATTTAAAGAACATAAAATTGACACATGAATCACCGACACAGACATGACACTGACATGTCATCGCTGATAATAATTTTAAAAAATGGAAATATTTGAATATAACCACATGTATCGAAGTCAGACATTGACATATATGAGACACCGGACAGAACTCCAATATGAAATGTCAGTGCTACATTGAGCTGGAAAAACTAGCAAGAGAGATAGATGTATGCAGAACAAGATTGTTATTGACAATTATTTCATGAGAAATTGGATTATGGAATACCAGGACAGAATAACAATACCAATCTCTATAACAATATCCTAATGTCAATGTGATCACTTCAGAGAGGAACTCCACACAATACAAAAACCATTCAGAAATACTTGACAACCTGACATTCAAAAGAATTGGAACAGCAACTACCTGCTGCCAGCCAAGAGGAGTTAGGTTTGCATCAAAAAAATCATAAGATAAGTAAGCATCATGGTTCTTTTCTCCTTCTACATTATGAACTCCTTGAGCATGCCTAACCTGTATACAAGTTCATAAAATACATTAGTGCTATAAAAAATATAGAAAATCATAAATGGTCTCAAGAACCAGAATATAACTACTTCAACACACAAGCTATCAATCAATCTCTTAACAGCCGAGTCAGACATTGAACCGGCAAGACCTCTAGGTCATGGTTCAACTTCCTTAAAGCGCTTAAATCGGAACAAAGCTGCAATTGTACTGCCAATAATATTTGAACCGTAATAAAGGCCGGTTCAAGGTTCAACTGGTTGAATAATCTCGTTTGATTTTTAAAACACTACTATTAGGAAGGATCTAGAGATAAATGACTTGGAGAAAAACGTGGTTTTTGATAGAACACTATGGCGTCGTTTGATTCATGTAGCCAACCCCACTTAGTGGGATAAGGCTTGGTTGTTGTTGTTGTTGTATACTTGTATTAACTTATGTAATGAAAAGAATGCCAAGTCCCTGGAATTATTTCGCGAACTTTTGTCCTTAATGCTGTCCTAATCTCATTGATCACATAGAAGTTTATCTTATTATGTCATTCAGAGAATGATAAGTGGTTAACTCTAGTCCATATATAAAATCAGAGGTGAGTAAGGCTTTCGATTTCATACCACATTAAAATGCACAATTTTTTGTATGATAAAGAAAATACAAATCTGCTTCAAATATAAATTTTCCACAAACCAGGTGAATAGTTTTGCTATGGTGTAATGGATAGAGACTTTGACCAGGTGCAGTATCCATAACTGCAGTTACAAAAAAAAATGCAATTGATGAAGTTGTTACTAAACCAGTCTAATGAAAAAGAAAAAAAAACTGCACACAATTATGCAACACAAGAATAGATTAGTTAAATAGAAGAGAAAAAAATCACAAAAATCAAGTAGTGATTCCTAATTTCGAGAATAATCCTATCAGAATTTTTTACCACATAAACGTAAGAATATTTCAGGGAACCTAAATGGTGTTAAGTGATAGATTCTCAAATTATAATCCAAAGCAAGCATGAAGAAGTTTGAGCAACAGGCCAAGTGGTTGAATTTAAGTGGTTAATGAACTTCAGTTAAGGTCAAATTAATTCGGAGGATCTGAGTTTGATCATTGACTAAAACAATATTTGACAAAACTTTATTTGTCTCTCGGCCGAATTTTAGATTACTAGGATTCGTTTTCTCTATGAACCATATGGTTAAAAAAAAGTTTGATCCATCAATCTTTATACCTAAAGCAAAGTTACAAAGTAACTAAGAATTGCAATTTAAGCATAAATTCCCAATCATTTGCAAGGACCCTATGAATAGATTCTGAAAAGCAAGACCATACAAAGGAGTCTACATGTGTTTTTCATAAACATAACCCTATTTGTCCTGAAGCATATACGCACGTTACTAAAAGTAACACAACAGAGAGAACAGAATCAAAAAGGAATCAGGAATATTACACAGCATATTCTGAGAATAAGATTTGAAACCGTGATGAAATAAATATCAACAATAACCAACTATGCAAAAACTGAAAGGAAAAAAAATATTACAAGCAAAAACTTAATTTTACATGTATATGAATAAATGTTTTTTTATATTAAAATTTAGAGAAACAGCTTATGACATGTTCATAAACTGTTTTCAGCTTATTTTCACATGTTCTCAAAATAACTTAGGGAAACAGCTATAGCATATATGAAAACTTTTGGATAAACAACTTAAATGAACGATTATTATAAGATTAGCACTTATCATATAAGTGCTTATAAATAAGCTTTTTCTATAACAAAAGATTAAACAAAGTCAAATTACTGTTTGTTTAAACTAAGCTGTTTTCATAATCTATCTGCAGATAAGGTGAAATAGCTTACAAACATCGATTTCCATAAGCTCTGCTAAAAATAAGCTCAAATAAGATAATCCAAGCGATCACATAGTTTATATATCAGCACTTATTTTATGATAGTGTTAATGCTAAAAGCGATTCTATGAACGTACATGTCATGCAAAAAAGTAGCGAAAAGTAAAGAATGAAAAAGAACGTAAAAGAATATATTGCAATATATGATTTGAATAAAACAGAACCCTTAAATATGCGTATTGATTTGATTTGATCTATATTATAATAAAAATGGAAATGAAAATGAAAAGTTTTCAGTTTTGACGTACCAGAAAAGAAGATTGATTGTTGCAGGGGAAAACGAAAGAATGAATGAGAGGTAGAGGAAGCTAGTTTGTTTCAAATGGAAGTGAATGAGTGGGTGAGTGAGGGATAAATGTGGAATTTCACTATGTTGTCACATGTGGAAGATTGTCAGTTGCTCTATGTAATTAAAATTAAAATAACGGTTGGGCGGTTAGTGATTGAGTGAAATAATATAATTTCCATGGATCTGTATCTTTTCCCTTTTTGGATATTTTTAGATTAAATATGTATTTTTATCACGGTAAAGATGATGACTTTTAAGATGATCTTTCAATTTATTCTAATTCCTTAACTTGCAAGTACAAGTACAACCCAAAATGTACATTATGCTAATTACTTTATCTTATCATTATAATCAAATACTTAAACAACATTATATACGTATTTAGTTTAAAGGAGAGGGCGGTTACTAAGGTATTCTGATGAGTTTTTATCTCTATTAAACTTTCAAGCTTGTTTTACATATGAGATGAATCTTTATATGTTCTTCATGTGATTTTAAATCGGGTATCACGAGCCTATGGTTCTAGAGCTTCAAATTTATAGCATGTTTCTAGAAATGACATCGATGATGCTCAATAATACTATTATATAGATTCAGATTTGGAAGAAGAACATTTTTGGATTCTTTGGAGCACCTCCATCACTAAAAGGTAATCAAATATCACATGGTGATTTTTGTCTTCGTCGTCGTCTTTGAGCACCTCGATCTTTACGGTGTCTTCATAATCGTCTTTGATCACGATGAAACTCTCATAAATGTCTACAACTTCGCCCTATGTTGCCCAACTACATTTCATATTTCATTCTTCTCCTGTTTCCATCTATTTTCTTACACATTTTTTTTCTTATTGTAATCTTCCACCAAAAAATCAGCATTTGTTAATGATCTTCGCTCTTAAGTTGGGCTTTCCTAGAGATATTATAAATATAAGTCGAAAACAACTTATGAACATATCATAAGTTGTTTCCGTAAGCTCTTTCAAAAGTCTCACAATTACTTATCATAGTAGATAACCTTTAATAAACAAATTCAATCAGACCCATAGTTTATATATAAGCATAAATATTACAATTCATGATAAAACTTATAGACGACGGAAATGCGTAGAAAACTAATGAGCAAATATTATTGATAAATTGAATTAACTATTAATAACTCTTAAGAAGCTAATCTCTAATAACACATAGGATAAACACTTATGCAATATACAGTTAATTATTAAGTTGTTTATTCAAACAAAGCCCAAAAAAATACACTAATTACTTTTTGGAAAATACACTAATTAGGTACAGTACATTTGGTTTTGAGCGTGAATACAACAAAACCGCCAAAAACTAATTTCTCAACCGTTGCATCTTACATGGTCAAAACGACATAGTTTAGAATGTTATGTACAGAATAGGATGAACTGTGCCTAACACACAATATATAAGTATTGTCCTTACTTTTTTTTTGCATTATTAGTTTTCTAACAATAAAAAAGACAAGCTAAAAGACATGAGATAGATTTGGAAAAATATTTCACAGCGATGATTACTGTATAAACCTATATACTTGGGTGCGTTTGGCCCAACTTTTTTTAGACATAAAAGCTACTTTAAACTTAAAGTTAAAAATATGAGCTTTATAAATTAAGTTTAAGTTGTTTGGTAAATTTTGCTTTTTATTTCAAAATCTATTTTATGATAAAGTGTTTGATAATTTTTTTAAACAAACTGAATTTATTATAAGAAAGTTCATATTTCATAATAAATTATGATAAATAAATAAATATTTTGAAAATGAGTCATCGTGAACTTAACTCAGTTGGCAGAGACATTGAATTATATATGTAGGGGTCGGGGTTCGAACCCCAGACACCCCACTATTCACCTTAAAAAAATGAATATCTAGCCATTAGGCTACTTGACCAAAAAAAAAATTAAAATGAAACAAAAATTATAAAAATATTATATATAAAGAGGTGAATAAGATTTATAAAAATTCATACATTATGATTTTAAGTAATTTTTGAAGATATTTCATAAATGATAACCTTTTTTATGATTTTTTTTTCTTTTTTGGTTGAAAATGCCTTGTTATGATCTAACTATTAAAATATTTAAAAATGAAAGAAAAAATTCCTTATATCTATTACTAAACTACATAATATTTTATAAAATTTAAAAACCTATAAATGATCATATTTAAACGTTCAGTAAAATATTATAGAAAATAGAGATCATTTTATGAGAATGTAAATTATACTAAAAAGCCTGAATAAATAATTCTTGATTATCTTTCAAAAGAAAAAAATCTTGATTAAATACATAAACAATGGACCTATAAATTTACATCACAATATTTCTTTAAAAGAGCACGTCATGAATAGTATACCATTCCTTAAAAAAAAAAAATAGTATACCATTGTCAATAAAAAGTATCAGGATGCCAAATTGTGAATAGTAATTTTTATAACTAATTTGTTAATACGGTTAATAAAAGATAACTATTTTTTAACATAAACAAATTATAGCAATTTAAAAAAAAAATGGTAAAAACAAACAATAAACAGTAATTGTAGAGCACATGCATGCCTCAAGAAAAATCAAATCAAATGAAACATAAAATGTGCTCAGTGGGATTTGAAGGGAAAATCTTAGAAAAAAGTTGCCGAGAATTCTTAAAAGTAGGTTTCAACAGCTTTAACAAAAGTTCTTAATTTGTATAATATTTTACACACAAAAAATGAGCAACTTTTTATATTAATTGCTTCTCAAGAAATATGTGTGACCCGACTTTTCCTTTTTTGATGTAGAAAAGTCAAAAATAAGTCGGGTCAAACATTACCTTAAACAACATTTCTACTATGAACTTTTTTTAAGAGATTCTACTATGAACATGTCATGCATAAAAGTTGCGAAATATTAAAAATGCATAATGGAAATTCTTAAAATGAGAAGTTGGGTCAAACATTATTTAGGAAAAGTTCTACCATAAATAAGTAACTTATACTTCATCCGTCTTAAAATAATTGTCTCTTTAACATTTTTAATTTATCTTAAAATAATTCCAATTTTTTGTTTTAGTCCTTTAAATTTTTTCCTCGACTTTTAGTCATTCAAAAATTGTTTATCTCTACTTTTGGTCCCTGGTTTTAAGTCAACTCATGTATATCATTCGAAATTTTGAATTCTTTTGGGAGTCATGTTTAGTACATTATAGAATTCTCTCTTGTAAACGTTTAATTTTTTTTACAAAGGATGAATTAAATATGAATTTTTATATTTTTGGCGCTTAAAAAATTATATTTAATTCATGTCCGGTTAAAAAATTCTAATTTGGTTCGGAGAGATTCTTATAATATTCTAAACAATCATACAAAAATTCATTCAAAATTTGATGGGTACACTTCTCATTCGCCCTTTGAAATTTCTAAAATACCATTGTTTGAATTATATAATCTAAACCCGTTATGATGGTTTTCAGATTATATTATCCGAATTGTGTTTAACCCGTTTTGCACACATTCAACTAAATTTATTAAAATAACATAAATATAACTGACATAATATGAATAGACAACGAAATTTAATGATGCAACATATTTTATTAAATGAACAAGAATTTGTAATCCATTTACATTATCATAGCTTTAATTGAAAGGATAAGAAGACTTGTCATCTCTTTCGTGCTCCATCAGAATGATTAGGGAGAATAACAACACGGAGAAGGTGTGAATTGATTGGAACAATCCCAGATTTAGATGAATCTCTAATACAAGTTGAAATGGGACATCCTACTCTGGCCATTAATACTAAGCCCATAACTAATGTTTAAAAACGCAAACATAGGAAAAATTACAAATGGGACAATATCAAAGTATTTGATATGAGTCGAATATTAACAACCACACCTTTGCATAGTTAAAAAAAGTTTGAGATAAGGCAACAACAACAGTTGGAGCATATTATTCAATATAGTGAAACCCGTGTGCGGACGCACGGGTAATTTTATATTTGATTTACAATAGCACGTACGCTTCTCGGATTCAGTACATCCGTCCAGGTGCCGGACATACGTTTGTGTTCGACACCGACACCAAAAATTATGTTACTGCATTTCTCAAATTATTATCGGTGTCAGCAAGTCGGTGTTCATGTTGTGTTCGATATTGATGTATGCATTTGCATTTCATAGTTTACAACAATAACTATTACGGCAACGACAACATCACAAATTTTTACATTAATTCACGATCCACCACAACATTACATAAAAAAAAAGTTACAATATGTTGATCGATATCGAGTATACGTATTAAGGCTTAAGATATTTTTGAAAATATTTTGTATAAAAATTTGGAGATATATTTGAAGTTGTAGATATTTTGAAAATTTAATTATATAAACTTCAGGTTTGAGTTTGTTTTAGTAAATACAATAAAATGCAATTTTAGATACATTGCTACATACACCATCGATTTAAGCTTTCAACCCCCTCCACTAACCATAATTGGGCCAAGCCCAAAATCGCTAATCAAACCCGGTCTATCGTCTCTCCCACTCATTTGTCATTCTCCCTCAAACCCTAAAACACTACCACTCTCCCCCAACCGCCGCTACCGCCCCTCTTCTCCGTCACCACCGCCGAAATCGGCTTCCTTATACCAAAATAACCACATTTTCTTTATGTCCTCGACTTTCTCTATATTTATATCCGAACAGAATCATAAAAAAAAAACATATGAAAAAACTGGGTCATCATTTTCGAAAGAGTTTTCGGAGCAAAAACATCATTTTATCATCAATGAAGCATCATATCTTCATACTCTCCTTCTGCTCTACAAAATACATGGAGGATCATCGCACCAAACTATGTAAAACCTAATTATTTTCCCTTTTTTTATGTTATTAGATCTGCATGTCTCTTTTTTATTCATTCTTCTTGTTTTTCATTGTTGCTGTTAGATCTTTCAATGGGTTTGGTTATATCGGTGATGGTACTAAACGGAGGTTGGATCTTATAGTTTTTGGCTTAAACTTCTCATGTAACATTCCTTGTTCCATTATTAGTTTAGATAATTTGTTTTGCTTAATTTTTATAGAGTATACTCAATTTAGATTTTTTTATATATATATTCGATAGACAGTAAAATTTCGTTAATCTTTAATTGTATTTTTTATAACTTTATAAGTTTTTATAATTAAAATTAATGATATGTAGAAAAGTAGGAGTTAATTAGACTGTGCACATAGCATGTTTATCCTACTGTTCTTATTTATTTTGAGCAAATGTATTTGGTTAGGTGTTATTCTCTTTCAAAAACAAAAAAGGTGTGATTCAAAAATTTATTTATTTAATTAGAGTTGAAAAAGATGAGATATGTTTATCTTTAAATTATATGTTGAGGATTTTGGACAGGAGAAAATGGTTTAATGTCCAAACTTCATTTTATGTAAGTCAAAAAAATCACCTTGAAGCATATGCTAAAATTAATGTTTTTAGTTTTCAATCACCATATGAATGAAGGAGTGCATTATTTGTAGAAAAAGCCTTCCCGACATAAACCTTACTAAAATAATACCTTCCCTGTATAAACCCTTCATCACCATTTGCATCACTATTCTATACTTATATAATCACTATTCTCTAAATTTTTGCACAATCACTATTCTATACAAATAATCACTATTCTACATTTACACTAATCTTTCACTAAAAAATCAGTGTTTAGGACCTGGGAGCACGTCCTCAAAATCACAGATGCCAAATGAATATCCTTTTAACAATCATCACACAACTATCTTCTAAATCCTTCTATCTATATCACTGAAAATGGTAATAATACCAATCTCTATTATTTTGGTTTCTTTAAATGAATTATCATATTTCATTGCATCTAATTTTTAACTTGTTGAATCAATTGTGTCACAATTTTTATTCTGTATTTATTTTCACACATAGAGTGCTCAGTTTAGGTCTCAACATCCAAAAGGATAATATTTAATTGCTCAGTTTATTTTCACTTAGAGTGCTCAGTTTAGTGCTTGGTTTTTTAAATCATCTTCAAGCATATAAGTAGCATGTAATTGTAGATCTTAGATTAATTAACAAAAAAAGGTCTAACAAACTTTAAGATGATTAAGCTTTTTAAACAACACCAAAAACCTAAAAAATAATTTTCTCATAACGTAGAAAGTGTAGCTATTTTAAGGTATAACTATAATAAGTCATTACGAATCATGTGTCTTCCTTGTATTATGTCGTATCAAATCTTGGGTTGGGATGGGATTCACAATCTTGCTTGGGATGTCTGCATACAACATAAATGAAAATACTCTTAGTTTGAATCATCAATTTTTTCCTGTGTTATTGTCTAGGATTCATATGTCAGATAAAATGTCGAGTCAATGAAAGTAAATCGCCCTTTGCTTGTGTAATTGTATTATGAAAAAATCAATTCTGATTTGTCTTTGAGTTTGATTAGTAGAGTGACAAAAATCAATCAAGATTGATAGAACAAAAATATTGAGTGAGGATGGGAGAATATCAGTAGAGTTTTAATTATGATATTTTGTTGAAGTTTAAATAATACTGGAATGGGGATATTATTTCAGTTTTTCATCAACTTTTTGTGATGGAATATAATTAATTGCACTATGACTACTACACTCAAGCTATTCATATTTCTGCCTATTTAACATTTGGCTTGAAGTTGATTATTTAAATGAAAAATGAGTGAATTTAACATTGAATATACTGTCGCAATATATTCTATTATTATATATGAAAAATGATTATACAACTATTAGCAAACTATTCTATTATTACTTTCATTGATTAGAACTCAACTATTATCAAATGAAATCAGTGCAGATAATTAGACATTCAAGATTTTGAGCTGGGAGATTAGAATGCACTGAAGGAGTTGTTGGCCAAACACATTGGGAAACTTTGATGAAGGAGCTGCCAACTTTGCTTTCACATGACTCAGAGGAGAAAAAGACCTGTTCAAACACAGATTATCACTGTAAGTACAAAAAAAATATGAAAACAATTGTGTAGAACTAATGTTAATGAACCATTTTTTTTGGACAAACATAAAATGTTGATTGTTAATGATAGGATTAGAATCATGTAAAGAGGATGCAAGTATTGCTGGCTCTTCATTGCTGCTGTTTCCTCTAGTCCCTCATTTGGCTTTGGGGACCTATAGAATAAAGACAAAGATGATGCAAGAAATTGGATGCATATAAATTTTGAACATACAAAAGGAGAAGAAAGAAAAAACAACTCATGAAGGAAAAACAATCAAAATTTCTATTACCAAGCAGAATATGATGTATTTAGCACCTGCAGATAGTGTGAAGGATTCAGCAATGTGGCAAATGAATGGCAATGCTGGGCTTAAATACTACTTGTTGCGAGGATTAAATATTGTTATAAAGCTGTCGTTCAACTTTTCTGTCTCTCTTTTTTACTTTATTTTCTCTTTTTAAACTTTTTCCAACCTTTCTCTCATGCTGACAGTGGCTGTTGTGGGATCTTTTACTTTATTTTCTCTCTTTTTTTAAAAACTTTTTTTAACCTTTCTACCATGTTCAACTTTACATGTAAATATTGGTGAAGTCTAACATGAGGTAGTGAATAGGTCCCTCATGACATGAGGGAGTGCTTTTTAATGGTGAGATTGACCCAATGGATTGGATTTGCTCCACCTCAGCAATAGAGCACATGTACCTCTCCACACTCAATCAAAACAGACCACACACTTTCAGCATATGATTTTCTCTCCCCTCTATCACTTTCTTATCTTCTCTGCTATTTCTCTCTCTTAAGTTTCTTCCCCATTTTACAACCCAGAAATTATATGCATATAGAGACTGTTATCTTGCCCTCATTCTCACCTCCTTTCCTCAAGATACTTCACTGTTGCAATTTACGTGAATTGATAAAAAAAAATGGCAAAAATCAAATTAATTAGTTTACATAGATACACGAGTTATAGTGAAAAAATTATCACTTGCATCTTTCAGAAAGAGTTATGGCAAAAATGGCAAAAACCCATATCACTTGCATCTCTATCATATCCTCTTTCTTAAGAAAATTAGTTCTCAAATTGATATGAGTTTCATGGTTTCATGGATGCTGAATCGAAACTATCTGATGTTATAGCGAAAAGTTGTCAATTCGGTGATATAGAAAGATTCAAACGCGTTTTTTTTTTTTTAAAGAACCATAAAAAATAAAATCTGCGATTAGCATGTGGATTTAAAAAATAAGCCTGGGCATTCTTCATGCCATTCAATTCCGATCAAAACTGCATAAAAATCGTTGAATTTCATTGTGTACCACGGGAGATCCGATCGGGTCGATTCGCAGGTCAAAAAGCCCGTTTTACAGTATACGGGTAAAGAAGATGAGTTTAAAAAAAAAACTTAAAAAAGTAAAAACATTGCCTTAGCAAGAATCAAACAGGCACCCTATGACACATGAGTCCTAAAACATGACCAACTGCACAGCGCTTACAATTGTTAAATACTTAGATTTTAAGTTTATTTATTTACTATTACCAGTTTTGAATTGTTAGCAAAAATCAATGATTTAATTCATTTTATTTGATACAAGTCTAAATAAAATCTATATGAACACACGTAAATTAATGATAAAATTTTAAAAAAGAGACGATATTAAGTGATTTGACTAAATTATTATTTTTTTAAAATTTTATCATCGTTGTGTTTAGGAATGACAACTCCCCGGTGTAACTCTGGATCCGAATCATGTTTAGTCGATCCCACCGTTGGATGTAACCCTCACAAAGTTAGAAGGAAGCAGAAACTAGAATTTCTCAGATCGAAATTTCGGAGACGTGTCTACTGAACAAACTATCCCTTTAGAAGTCTAGTCAACTAGGAAGGACACCTCCCCGGTGACTGAAACATGTCTAACTCTGGAACCGAAGCATGTTTAGTCGATCCCACTGTTGGATGTGACCCTCACAGAGTTAGAAGGAAGCAGAAACTGGAATTTCTAATATCGGAATCTCGAAGACGTGTCTACCGAACAAACTATCCCTTCAGAAGCCTAGTCAACCAGGAAGGACCCCTCTCCGGTGACTGAAACGTGTCTAATTCTAAAACCGAAGCATGTTTAATCAATCCCACCGTTGGACGTGACCCTCACAGAGTTAGAAGGAAGCATAAACTAGAATTTCTCAGATCGGAATCTCGAAGACGTGTCTACCGGACAAATTATCCCTTCAAAAGCCTAGTCAACTAGGAAGGACAACTCCCCGGTGACTGAATCGTGTCTAACTCTGGAACCGAAGCATGTTTAGTCGATCCCACCGTTGGATGTGACCCTCACAAAGTTAGAAGGAAGCAGAAACTGGAATTTCTCAGATCGGAATCTCGGAGACGTGTCTACCGAACAAACTATCCCTTTAGAAGCCAATTCAACTAGGAAGGACACCTCCCCGGTGACTGAAACATGTCTAACTCTGGAACCAAAGCATGTTTAGTCGATCCCACCGTTGGATGTGACCCTCACAAAGTTAGAAGGAAGCAGAAACTAGAATTTCTCAGATCGGAATCTCGGAGACGTGTCTACCGAACAAACTAACCTTTCAGAAGCCAGTCAACTAGGAAAGACAACTCCCAGGTGACTGAAACGTGTCTAACTCTGGAACCGAAGCATGTTTAGTCGATCCCACCGTTGGATGTGACTCTCACAGAGTTAAAAGGAAGCAGAAAGTGGAATGTCTCAGATCGGAATCTCGGAGACGTGTCTACTGAACAAACTATCCCTTCAGAAGCCTAGTCAACTAGGAAGGACACCTCCTCGGTGACTGAAACGTATCTAACTCTGGAACCATAGCATGTTTAGTCGATCCGACCGTTGGATGTGACTCTCACAGAGTTAGAAGGAAGCAGAAACTAGAATTTTTGAGATCGGAATCTCGAAGACGTGTCTACCGAACAAACTATCCCTTCGAGCTTGCGACCTATAACATGAATACCATAAACATTACCAACTCCACCATGCATTCCTTTGTTCATTAATAGGATTTTTATTATATTTTATTACTGTTAAAGGTTTTGAATTGACATCAAATAATCAAAGATTTAATTCATTTTATTTTGGGTTTTTATATAGAACAAGTCTAATTTGTCAAAAAAAATAAATATAGAACAAGTCTAAATAAAATTTATATGATCACACATACATGAATGATAAAATTTAAAAGAGATACAATATTAAATATTAAGTAATGTGACTAAATTATTTCTCTTTTAAATTTTATCATCATTTTTGTGTGTGTGTCTGGATTTTTTTATTTGGGGTCATGTCTAACTAAGTATTTCTATTTTATATAATTAATTCAATCGATAAATAAGATCAAAGAGGATTGTGAATGAAGTACAACCTCAAATTTCAACGGTGACTGAAACGTGTCTAACTCTGGAACCGAAGCATGATTAATCGATCCCACCGTTGGATGTGACCCTCACAGAGTTGGAAGGAAGTAGAAATTGGAATTTCTCAGATCGAAATCTCGGAGACGTGTCTACCGAACAAACTATCCATTTAGAAGCCTAGTCAATTAGGAAGGACACCTCCTCGGTGACTGAAACGTGTCTAACTCTGGAACCGAAACATGTTTAGTCGATCCCACCGTTGGATGTGACCCTCACAAAGTTAGAAGGAAGCAGAAACTGGAATTTCTCAGATCGGAATCTCGAAGACGTGTTTACCGGACAAACTATCCCTTCAGAAGCCTAATCAATTAGGAAGGACAACTCCCCTGTGACTGAAACGTGTCTAACTTTGGAACCGAAGCATGTTTAGTCGATCCCACCGTTGGATGTGACCCTCACAGAGTTAGAACGAAACAGAAACTAGAATTGCTTAGTTGGACATAATCCAAAATAAAAAAGATATACATAAATGATAAAATTTAAAAGAGAAATAATTTAATCTCAACACTTAATATCATTTATATTTTAAATTTTAACAACACGAATTAAATTAGGGATTATTTGAATTAATTCAAAAATGGCAATATACTTTTTTTTTGGGACGTATAATATACATTAAATATATTCAAAATCCAAATATGGCATTAATGCATGCTTGTAGTAGTTGGTAAAGATTGTGTACTGCTAAGTGGTCGGGGGTTCAAGTCACGCGTTGCCAAAATTACCTTTTTTTTCCCTATTTTTTTATGCTCATCTTCTTCGCCCGTCAATTCTAAAACGGGTCGTTTTGACCCGCGATTCAACCAGACCGGATCTCGTTCAGTACACAATGAAATTCAACGATTTTTACGTAGTTTTGATCGGAATCGAAAGTCATGAAGAAAGCACAAGATTATTTGGCAAATCCACAAGCCAAATACATTAGAGGTTTTCTCTTATGTTACATCCTTGTGTTTTAGTTTTTGAATTGGTCGCCTTTGTAAATAAAAATATTGAGGTCAGTAAAAGTGGCTTAGGGCATGAATCCATATTACAAGCTCTCCAGAATTTACCTATCACCATGTATAGCCTATAGAATAACAGTTCTCAAACTTTTATTTATATTGTTTATATTGTATTGTAACTAACAAGCCAGACCACATACGAATCAGTTAGAGGGATTCTATTCGTATAAATACCGACCTGATTTTACTCATAACTGCTAAGCCTAAAACAAGTTATAGTCCATATATTAATTCAGTTTAATCTATAAAATCACAATTTAAGGAGGAAAAAAACAGATCTGTGAGCAAAGAAAAAAATCATATTAGATGGAGTTTTTGTGTGGTGTGTATATTGTGAGGAAGAAAGAAATGTATTTTTTTTGTAGGAACAGATTTTTGTTGTACTTGGAAGAGAATCATGTGTAGAGAGAGAGAGTGTATGATGTGTTGTGATTGAGTGTGGAGAGATGTAAGTGTTCTCTTGCTGATGTGGAGAAGATCCAATTCATTTATTTAATCCTAAGGTAAAAAAAAAAGCATCTTTGCTCCCTCATGACATGAGGGACCTATTGGCTCCCTCATCCTAGCCTCCACCCATGAAAAAAGGTAAAAATCCCACAAAGCTGTAGCAGCCGCATTCCTGTTATAGAAATTTAAAAAAACTGAATTGTCAGACTAAAATATTAGTTTCCACTTTAAAGCATGCGACGCTCACATGCTCATAGGGCTTAGATCCCATTAAAATATGGAGAATGAGTCCAAAATCAGCCATTAGAATAGGGAAAGAATAAAGACAAAAACACAACAGGGGATGGAGAATGAGGACAAAATTACCCATTAAAATAAGGATAGAAAAACGACAAAAATCCAGACGTGTACACATGCTCGTGTTGTTAAGTGTATGGATTTTTACCCCTTATCTTCTTTCAATTAATGCATGATTTGAGTTTTTTTTTTTCCAATGACGACCAAACAATTTCTTGAGATGTACTATTAGTTAAATTGATATTAACGACAATTTTACGATTATCTTCAAATGAATTAAAATTTTGTCTGTTAAAACTTTTACTACGATTAAGGTGAGCTAAGAACATCTCCATTACTATAATTTTGAAGTGTTTAATGTGTATATTAAATAATTGAACACCCACCAATTGTTATATTACTGTATTTATATTATTTTAAAAATTCCGGTAAACAAAAAAAGAAGGTAAAAAGTGTAGAGGATCTTGACTCCATTAAGCTGGCTTATTGAGATGCGAATGGTCATATGAACTAAGGATAGTGTCTCTCACATAGGCTGTGAGATCCATGTGAGACTTCAATTGGCTTTAAATAAGAGCAGCCATGTGAAATTTCATGTCAACCCTTTCTCTAATTTATTCATGAAACTCCAACACTAGTACTGGTCTCAAGTCTCAACATATATACTATTGTTTCTCATTTGTATCCAATAACCATAAAATGGTTATTCTTCTAACTATGCTTGATGTTTTTGTTATTTTTATTATTAATGTTCTTGTTGTATTGTCTCATATTTCCTATGCAACCGATACCATTACCAAGTCTGCTTCATTTCCTGATGGCAGCACTTTGGTCTCTAAGGATGGAACCTTTGAGATGGGTTTCTTCAGACCTGGTAAATCCTCAAACCGTTATGTAGGAATCTGGTACAAAAATATCCCCGTTCGAAGAGTGGTTTGGGTTGCAAATCGAAACAATCCAACAAAAGACGATTCAAGCAAGTTGATCATAAGTCAAGATGGAAACCTTGTGCTTCTCAACCGCAATGACTCTCTTGTCTGGTCAACAAATGCGTCAATAAAGGCTTCAAATCCTGTTGTACAGCTCTTGAACAATGGAAATTTAGTACTCAGAGATGAGAAGGAGAAAAATGAAGAAAGTTTTTTGTGGCAAGGCTTTGACCATCCTTGTGATACACTATTACCTGGAATGACGTTTGGTTATAATCGAAAATTAGATTTTTATTGGAATCTCACTGCTTGGAAAAATGAAGACGATCCATCTTCGGGAGATTTATATGCATCTGTGCTGCTTACAAGTAATCCAGAAAGCATGATATGGAAGGGCTCAACTAAAATCTGTAGGTCAGGACCATGGAATCCTCTCTCTAGTGGAGTTGTCGGAGTGAAACCTAACCCGCTTTATGATTATAAAGTTGTCAATAATAAAGACGAAGTGTATTATCAATTCGTGCTCAAGAATAGTTCTGTTACCTCTATAGTGGTACTCAACCAAACCCTATTGATTCGTCAACGCCTTGTTTATGTTCCTGAATCCAAAATATGGAGTGTTTACCAAATCATGCCATCGGATACGTGTGAGTATTACAATGTTTGTGGAGCAAATGCACAATGCACGATTGATGGATCGCCAATGTGTCAATGTTTACCTGGATTTAAGCCAAAATCACCACAACAATGGAATTCAATGGACTGGACACAAGGATGTGTGCGCGGTGGAAATTGGAGTTGTGGGATTAAAAACCGAGATGGGTTTCGGAAATTTGTTAGGATGAAGTTACCAGATACTACAAATTCTTGGATTAATCTAAACATGACACTTCAAGATTGCAAAACCAAATGCTTGCAAAATTGTTCTTGCACAGCTTATACCTATTTAGACCCAAATGGAGCAGTCAGTGGTTGTTCTCTTTGGTTTGATGATCTTATTGATTCGAGACTTTCGCAGAGTAGCGAAGGTGATGATCTCTATATTCGAGTGGACACCGATTCAAATTTTGGTAAGGGATTTTAAATTATTTTAGTTTTTGTTTAACAAAATTTTTTGTAATGACTCATTTCTTTGTTAATTGTGAATACAGGTCATACACATGGGCGTGGGAAGAAATTGGTCATGGTGGTTTCTATCACAGTTCCAATGTTGCTTGTGATGCTATTGGTATTATCTTACGTTTATATATTCAAACCAAAGCTTAAAGGTAAGATTCTTAGCACCAAATCCTTTCAAATTTACACAAGATTCAAATAAAAATTTCTTTTCCGTTTTGCCAAATTTGAAGTCATGAAACTGCCTAATTTCTTGAGTTCTTCGTAAAGGATATATTTATCTTCACAGACAACGATTGTTTAACTATTGTTTTTGTTTATATTTCATTCCGGAGTAACAATTTTACTTCGTAAATGTTTGATCTTTTCATAGAGTATTTTCACCCTAGAAATTAGGTATTGATATACTTTTATGCATACAATTATGTGATTTATGTAAAATTTTATGATTGTTTCTAAATCTAAGTTTCTATTTTCAAATTTCATTGATCCCATCTAATAAATCAAAGGGAAAAAAGAAAGAGGTGGAGGAGAACATGAAGATTTTGAGCTTCCTTTCTTTGATCTAGCTACAATAATCAAGGCCACTGATAACTTCTCAACCAACAATAAGCTTGGTGAAGGTGGTTTTGGACCCGTATACAAGGTAAAGTTCTAACATATCTAATAATAAATATTAAAAAAAAAAAAAAGATAAAAAAGACTAACAAATTTCATTATTTTTCACTTTTTCTCAACTATGAAATTCAGGCTACATTGCAAGATGGACACGAAATTGCAGTCAAAAGACTTTCAGGAAATTCTGAGCAAGGATCGAAAGAATTTAAAAACGAAGTCATACTGTGCGCTAAATTGCAACATCGAAATCTTGTTAAGGTTCTTGGTTGTTGCATTGAAGGAGATGAAAAACTGTTACTCTATGAATACATGCCAAACAAAAGCCTTGATTCATTTCTTTTTGGTTTGTAATTTTTTTAAAAGTCTATCATAATAAAATGACTTCTTTTATAGGATTGAAACAAAATAACCAATTCATTGTACTATCTTGGCAGATCCAACTCAAAGCAAATTGTTAAGTTGGTCAACGCGTCTTAACATCTTGAATGCAATTGCTCGAGGAATTCAATATCTTCATCAAGACTCTAGATTAAGGATCATACATAGGGATCTGAAGGCAAGTAATATTTTACTAGACAACGAAATGGATCCAAAAATTTCAGATTTTGGCATGGCTAGAATGTGTGGAGGTGACCAAATTGAAGGGAAGACAAGAAGAATAGTTGGCACATAGTAAGTATCTTATAAAAAAATATAAAATTGAATGGTAAATAATCTATGGTTATATTGATTCTTGTGTGTTTTCTTTCAGTGGTTATATGGCACCTGAATACGTGATTCATGGATTATTCTCTATTAAATCAGATGTATTTAGCTTTGGCGTATTATTGCTCGAAACAATAAGCGGAAAGAAAAACAGAACACTTACCTACTATGAACATGATCACAATCTTATTTGGCATGTGAGTACAAATGAAACAATGATTTTCCTTTATTAAAGCAATAAATAACAAGTTATTAATTTTTGTTAGGCATGGAGATTGTGGAATGAAGGAACTCCACATGAATTGATTGATGAATGCTTAAGAGACACATGTGTTTTACATGAAGCTTTACGATGCATCCAAATCGGTCTTTTATGTGTGCAACATGTTCCTAATGATAGGCCAAACATGAAATATGTGATTATGATGCTGGATAGTGAAAATACTTTACCTCAACCAAAGGAACCAGGTTTCTTAAATCAAAGGGTGTTGATTGATGGAGAACCTTCTTCTGAGAATGGAATAACTATCTCATTATTAAGTGGTAGATAGAGAAACTAGTTTATTTTTAACATTGTTTTGTAACTTGTATTTGAGAATTTAAATATACACTAGTCATCACTACGTATTGTTGTTATAGCTATGGACATATGGTGATGTATGATTGTGTTTTCTCTTTTTCAATTACATAAATTGACAAGGTTAAATTTGAGCCCAATTTTAAGAGAAAATATTGTGTATATCCATACACCCCTTAGACACTCTAAGAGTAAAAGAAATATAAAAAGTTGTGTGATATGTTAGTGACGTGATCGACAAAGAGAACTAAAGAAAAATGAGGTGTTGAATAGATTATTCAAATTTACGAATTTTGAATATCATTGCTAAATTTTTAGGGTAGTCCTAGACTAGATAAATGAGATTAACCTTGTCGGATATACATTATATAATGTTATTCAATATTATTGATGTAACTTATCTATTATTGTGGTTGAACTTGCAAGTTAGTCGAGATATCGACTAATAACTTTCGAAAGTGATTCATTTTTTCAACTGATCATGTCGAGTAAGAAACTATGACCACGGGTTATGGAAGCAAACACTAAAACTATGATTGAAACCACCAAGACCACTTTTCTTCCATGCAGATGTATAGGACCTATATTTACAAGGGTTAATGGTGTTTTACCCCCTGTAATATAGGTCATTTTCGGTTTTCCCCCCTGTAAATATTTTTTTTTATGTATCCACTTGTAAAAAAAATTGTTTTGGAATAGCCCCTAAAACGAAAATTTCTACAAAAAAAAAAGTTGGTTTTTGAATGACCTATTAGGGGTATTCCAAAACAATTTTTTTTTACAGGAGTAAATAAAAAAAAAGTTACAGGGAAAAAAACCGGAAATAACCTATTTTACAGGGGGTAAAACACTATTAACCCTACTTACGATTACCAAAGAAATAACTCACTACACTAGTGTTTCATAAACAAAAAAACAATTTCGACTACTCCATTTGTGAAAGCTTTATATCATTAAGATCACCAGACCAAGTGGAAAAATCATTGACTCTCCATTTGGGTGTGAGTATGTATAAGTCGTGTAAGAACAATTTTGCAAGCATTTGGCATCACAGTCGTGAAGTGTCATGTTTTCATGAATCTAAGAATCTCTGTATACATGTATTCTAAATTACACTTTGCATATGTGTCGTTTCACCAAAACTCCCTTCTTTTTAACCAATCTTTCATACTAATGCCATGTGGCTTTCTCTCTTTTCTTTTAACCAATCTTTTAATCACTCTTTCATAATAACTCTTTTGTGAGGGGCACTCTTTCATAACTCTTTTTAATTATAAAATAAAATGGTTGATTTAATTGTCACAATTATAAAAAATTTATTTTATTACTCTACTTCATGAATTATATGTAACTGTCAAAAGTTAAGGATTTTTGATTTTTTTTTGAACAGACTAAAAGGATGTATATATAACCATTGGATCACCCCACACAAGGTGTGCAAAGGATGAATCAACCAAAAGTATTTACAGAGTCACGGTACCAGTAAAAGGAGTAACTCTAACAATACAAAGAGACTACTAGACACCCATACATTGTAAAGGGTGTTTCCACCAGTCATGATAACTATAAAGGAAAGCAACTTGTTTGGACTTTATCCATAAAAAAGAATTTAGTTGAATTTTTTCTAAAAGCACAGACGGATGCAAAGTCACATTGTTGAAGATACGGTTGTTCCTTTCCTTCCAAATCACCCAAACAGATGCAAACCAAATTATTCGCAGGTAAAGATGAGAGAATCTAGGCAAACCAGCCATATGTATAAATTGCACATAATGATGACGAATCTCCCCAGGAAGGGCCGATGAAATATGAAGAGTTTTGTGCGTTAATGTTCATTTTCTCTAAAAATATCAGTTGGTTTTCATAAAGTTCATACACGGAAAATGAAATAGTTTTAGTATTTAGTGTGTTCTCATAAATAATGTCCTTTATTTCTAAAAATATGAAATACACTTTTATGGCAATTAAATAGAAATATAAGTGAAGGTTAGGCATCCAATAACGTGAACGGTTGATTTCAATATTGGCAGGCTGAAACTTTTTTTTTGGTAAGTAGTTTAGTGGTTAGAGAAATTCACCTTAAATGTGAATAAGTGAGGTGTCTGGGATTCGAACCTCAGTCCCTGCATAAATATGCATTATCCCTTACCAAGTGAGCGGACGACAGGCTCAAACTTTATTGCTTTGTTCCCTCAAACCGCTGGAATTTCAAACACTTTTGGAATTGAACACTGAAAATTAATTGGATAAAATGAATGGTATTCATATAAGCGCATGTAAGCAAATTGTTATTTGTGACTCCTTCCACGGCCAATTCTTTCATTTTCTTCAACTACCTGTGTTTTTTCTTTCTTCCTTCCATCTACTTGCTACATTCTATTTTTTTTTTATCTCTATCTCTATATTTATGCATTTTAAGGTGCACTTGGGTGATACGTGACTTCACCAAAACTCCATATCATTCTAACTAATCTAAGGTACACTATCCAACTTATAAATATATAATTTTTATTTTAATATTGTATTAATTACATGGTGCTAAATAATTTTAGTATATATAAGTTTATGTTTTGAGTTATCATCAGATTCTCCAAGCACATATTGAATGATACTCTTCAATTTTCATTATATAGAAATTTTTACATATATTTTAAACTATTCATTGATTTTTGTGGGAGAACAGAAGTTACTCTATAATACAGATTGGTCAAATTTTTATCCTACTTTTTTCATCTTTCATTATCATTCTAATTTAATTATATTTTTTTTTGTGTAATAGATATCTTTTTCATGTAAATGCGGATAAGAGGATAAAAGACGCTTATATATTATTTTTTTACGCATCATTGCTACTTGAGAAGTCTCTAGGAAATGTTTGAAAAATGGCCGTTCATGTAATTATATGCCTTAACCCTAATATTTGTAAGTATATGGCCATTCATGTAAGTAACCGACGATCTTTTAATTGCCACTTCCTAAAATCCTTTCCGAACCCCCTTTTGCTTTATTGGTTCGTTCCTTTCAAACTACCCTTCTCTTACAAACATTTTTATTCTCAATCATTTGGTCTTTTCATCTCCCAATGAAGAGTGTTTTATATAGAGGCTGCATAATCACATTTGGAACCCACATGCTTTGATGCACGGTCTGGAGGATGGCTTTCAAGTTAATATGCACAATGTTGGTAGACTTAAACTATTATATTCCACTATGAACTTCAGCATGTTTTTTTTAGGGGGGATTTCATGAAATTTCAGCATGCTATTATTGCATTGAACCAGATGTAGTATTGTTGTTGTTTCATAGTTCAAGAACATTGCTCTTCTTATTTTCCTCAGTCAAATTAAATGCATGTACATAGTCTTTCTTTGTGTAAGTTTATCAAGCAAAAGAAAAAAAAAATGTATGCATAATAAGTTTAGATTTGTAATATTCTATCTCTTGCACATGACTGAAATATGATTTGAATGTTTCCATAAAGTTTGCATTGTAATCTTCATAGTGCTGTGTTTATTATTTATTTGGTCAAAGTGGCGTGACTATTATTTATCCATTTTAAATTTGCTTTTTAGAATAATTATTGAAGAGTTAAATTAAATCACGTTTTAAACTATGCTTGAGTTAACCTGAAGTTTGGATTGTCCCTATGTGACAACTCAAAAAACATATTCTTTTATTGGCAATCTGTACCTTTCATATTCTAATAATTCTTAAATTTATGAGTTATATTACCTCCACCATATAAATTTAATATCTAATGACACTAACTCAGAAAAAATATTACGTTTAAAAACAATAAGAAGTTTGTCCAAAATCTAAAAAAAAATAAAAAATTGTCCAATAAAAAAAAACAAAGGCGTCTATGATAAAAAAAAATCAATTAATAAAATTATGCATCTTAATCTCAAAAAAATTGTTGCATTATAAATTGTTAAGTGTGTCTAATATGGACCTCTCAAATATAGTTTAAAGGTAGACCTAAACCATTTTTAATTAAAAAATATAACACAAATAAAATTTTAGAAAAATTTACAAAAACTATTAGTAATCTACCTTAGTAAAATTGTAAAGGCATTCATTTTAGACAACTCTAAATTGTAATATTTTGTTAAATATAAACTAAAAAGCTTCCCACTTTCTATCAAACCTTGCCTTCATCTCTTTTAATACTTGATAAATCTTGAATTCATTATTTTCCTATATTAAATTAATTTAATGTTAATTTCTGCCCCACTAAATCAACCTTAAGTTTGGATTGTGTCTATGTGATACCTCTAAAAAAACTCCTCACTCTTTCTTGATAATTTGTTACCTTTGATATTCTAATTCTTTCAAATTCATGAGTAATATATATAACCTTTATTTAATGAATTTATAGTTTCATTATTCATGATAAATACAAAACAACTTTTTATTAAAATAAAAATATTCTATTTACAAAGCATATGAAATATGTTTTGAGCATAACTAAAACGTATGAATATCTTCTATACTATATTGTAAGCTAAGCATGAGTTATATTGTAAATTAAGTTTTAGAATTAACTTAAACATAGTTTACAACATAGTATAAAAGTGTCGGTTCTTTGATCGGATACCGAGTTTTTAAAAAAAAAAGTATAGAAGACTATCTTAAATTTCAACAAAAAAATATTTATTACTTATAAAAGGAGTTAACATGAATAATTATTAAAAATCTTACTAATCTTATGGCATCATAAATTTTTTTAAGGGTACATATGAAAAAGGAGTCATTTTATTTATTTTTATAAATTGAGTTATTTCATTTTCTTTAAATAAAACATTTCGTTGACTCAAGTTAGAATACAAATTTGATATCTAACTATAATTCACAATTGTTTTATGAAATTTAAAAATATTGAAATAAAGGGAAAAAGTAGGAGATATAAACTAAATACTAAAAAAAGAATTTTATTATAATTCAACTCCAATTTAATTGATTTTTAATATAGGTGAACGACACATTATTTGTGTCAAAAGTAATATTTTTGTCTATTTTATGTATTCTATATTCATTTAACAAGGAAACAAGTGTACAAATATTTTAATAGTCATTTTTAAAATCAGAATAATTCAATAAATCTATTAAGTTTGTTTTTTTTAGAGGAGACCTACCAAGTTTGCTACTTCTTATAATCAAACCCGTGCAATACACGGATTATATACCTAATTTGTAGTATTTGATTATTTCATCCCAACAAATTCTTGAAATCCATATATGTATTTTATTTCCAATTCTAATTTCCATTGTGCACATCCTCGTGTCCACTCCATTTTCATTTATTTGTTTTTGTTTTGAAGGGTACAGTCCATTTTCATTGCTGTAGAGATTTTGGCTTAAATCCACGTAAACATTAACAAATTGGTGATCCATCAATGATGCATTGTGCATGTGCCCTATAAACATTGTAAGACTAATTGATTATTTATTTATATTAAAAGACATTTTTTTATTTTTTTTATTTGTAAGTAATAAATTATCTAGAATATTTGTCTATTTTTTTTCCCAAGTTTGATTAATGAAACATTAAATGTAACTTAATTGTTAGACCACATTAATCATAAAGACACTACTCTTAAAGTATAGTAAAGCTTTAATGTGACGTGAGACAATGACAATGCATATAGACTATTGATGTAAGATTTTTACATGTCATAAAACTATTTACACATAAGTATAATAGGATCGTATCCACAGGGAGTTGCGTATTTCATAAGTGTTTTCGCAATATTTATCAAGTTAAGTGTTTGGGTATAAATTGTTTGTTTGTGTAAAACTATTGTTCTATTCGACATAAAAGTAAAACGAGAAGAGATAGGGCTATTTCGCTTGGGGTCAGAGACATCAACCAAGCGTAACAGCTGCATTCTCTCGACCAAATAACAGATTCTAGCATTTTTAAA